>Ga0194130_10000008_pt1:270000-455217 | contig 455217 bp, 467 predicted proteins | sample TA2KigsurfametaG_FD_160084 | JGI IMG/M metagenome (GOLD analysis project Ga0194130, IMG submission 160084) | Freshwater microbial communities from Lake Tanganyika, Tanzania - TA2015050 Kigoma 12 surface | ecosystem: Environmental > Aquatic > Freshwater > Lake | place: Tanzania... | reverse complement strand
CCGAGGAGCCTCGGGCAGACCGCCCGCCACGCGGCTCCGTCGGGCACGTGGATCGCTGCGGCGGTGGGTCCCGGCGGAGTTGCGCGCTGGCCCAGCAGCACGCGCGCCGGCGCCGCGGAGGTGATGCCGGTCAGCTGCCCGCGCGGGTCATGCGGCGCACCACGCGCGCCATCGCGGCATCCTGCGCGCGCAGCGGCAGCCCGCCGATGAGCCAGATGGGGCGGGCCATGCCGCCCACGATGGGCTTCAGCGGTGGCCGGCGCCTCTCCACCACCTTCTGCACCAGCTCGGCCACGCGCTCGGGCTGCACCTTGGCCTTGCCGGCCTCCTTGCGCATCATCACCAGGCCGCCCTCCACGAACGCGTGCTGGTCGGGGTAGGGCCCGCCCTCGGGCACGCTCGAGGAGTCCTGCTTGGCCTCCAGCGGGGTGGCGATGGCCGCCGCCCGGATGCACGACACGCGCACGCCATGGGGGGCGATCTCGCGCCGCAGCTGATCGGCCCAGGCCTCGAGCGCGGCCTTCGACGCCGCATAGCCGCCGTTGAAGGGCATCACGGTGCGGGCCATGAGCGCGCTGTTGATCACCAGCGTTCCCCGGGCGGCACGCAGCAGGGGCAGGTGCGCCTGGATCGCCCGCACGGCGCCCAGGTAGTTCACCTGCATCATCGAGTCGAGCGTGGCCACGGGGCAGCCCTCGGCCGTCACGTCGCCCTGCATGTTCGCGATGCCGGCGTTGCTGAACATCGCATCGAGCGCCCCGCCGGTGATGTCGCCAACGCGCGCGGCCAGGGCGTGCACGTCGTGCTCGTCGGTTACGTCGCAGCGCACGGCGGTGAGCATGTCGGGCACCATGGCGTCGGCCACCAGCGCCTCCCCGTCGGCGTCGTGGCGCACGGTGCCGATCACGCGGTAGCCCGCGGCGTTCATGTGAAGGGCCGTGGTGCGGCCGATGCCGCTGGAGGCCCCGGTGATCAGGATGGTGCGGAAGGTGGTCATGCGCGCGATCGTACGTGCAGCCGTCTGGCCGTGGGGTCGCTGGCATAATTCCTCCGTGGCCGAGCGCCGTCGCCAACCCCGGGGCGTCGTCACCCTCGCACTGGTCGAGATGTGGGAGCGCTTCTCGTACTACGGCATGGTGGCGTTGCTCGTGCTGTTCCTCATCGAGCCCGAGGGCTCCGGGTTCCCGCCCGGCCCGGGCGAGGGGTTCACCGAGGCCGACGCCGCGGCGCTGTTCGGGGTGTACTCAGCCCTCGTGCTGGCGGCTCCGCTCCTGGGCGGGTGGGTCGGTGATCGCCTCACCGGGCCGCGTCGCGCCTTCGTGGCGGGGGGCGTGCTCATCGCGCTCGGCCACTTCGTGCTGCTGGCCCCGGGCATCGGCTTCTTCTGGTTCGGGTTGCTGGTCATCGCCGCGGGCACGGGGCTGCTCAAGCCCAATATCTCGACCACCCTCGGCCTGTTGTACGACGACGACGACCCCCGCCGCGACGGTGGCTTCTCGCTCTTCTACTTCGGGATCAACGTGGGGGCGTTCACCGCGCCCATCATCTGCGGGTGGATCGCCACCAGCTACTCGTACCGGCTGGCGTTCTCGGTGGCCGGCATCGGCATGGTGCTCGGGCTGGTGCAGTACGCCATCGGGCGCGGCCGACTCGGCGACGCGGGAAAGGCCGTGCCGCGCCCGGCCACGTCGGGCCAGCGCCGCACGGCGCTGATGGGTGGCGTCGGGGCGCTGCTGGCGGTCGCCGCCGTGTTCGCGGTGACGATCGGGCTCCTGGGGTTCACGGCCGCGGTGGTGTCCGCCGTGGTCACCGCCCTGGTGGCGCTTGTCGCCGTGCTGGCGTTCTGGGCGCTGCTTCGCCGGGCGAAGGCATCGCCCTCCGAGCACCGGCACCTGAAGGCGTTCCTGCTGCTGTTCATCGCCAGCGTCGTGTACTTCACGCTGTCGTCGCAGGCGGGATCCACCATCACGGAGTTCACCCAGGACTGGGTGCAGCGCGGCATCGGATCGTTCACCATGCCCACCAGCTGGCTGCTTTCCATCAACCCGGTGCTGGTGGTCATCTTCGCCCCGGTATTCGCGGTGCTGTGGACATGGCTCGGCCGGCGGGCGCCCACCACGCCCACCAAGGCCGTCATCGGCATCGTGGGCGTGGGGCTGAGCTTCCTCGTGCTGACAGCCCCGGGCTTCGCTGCGCAGGACGGCAGGTCGTCTGCGCTCGGCTGGGTGCTGCTCACCTTCCTCATCCTCACCTGGGCCGAGCTGTTCATCGTGCCCATCGCGCTGTCCACCACCACCGAGATCTCCCCGCCCGGCCTCACCGGCCAGTTGCTGGGGCTGTGGTACCTGGCGGCCGCGCTCGGTGGCGCCCTCGGTGGCCAGACCGCCCGGCTCGTCGAGTTGCTCGGGTACGGGGGCTTCTTCCTCGCGTCGGGGGCGGTGGTGATCGTCATCGGCCTGGCCTTCCTCGGCCTGAGGCGCCGCTGGTCGGAGTGGCTCGCGCCGTTCCGTTGAGGGGCGCTGATAGCCTCGCCCGCGACGGGACGTGGCGCAGCCTGGTAGCGCACCTGCTTTGGGAGCAGGGGGTCCCCGGTTCGAATCCGGGCGTCCCGATAGCGGAGCATCACCGGCCCTCGGTTCGCCTGCACAGCCGTCGGCCACCCCGCCGACCCAGCACGTGGGTCCCGAGTACACGCCCGACGGGAAGTGGATCGCCCTCGCGGCCAGCCCTGATGGCAACTACGACACCCACCGAATCCGGCCCGATGGATCTGGCATGAGCCGCATCAGCCGCCCCAGCCCGAGGTGTCGGTTGGGTGGGGGCCGCTCGCAGCCAGCTAGGCGGCGCTAAACGGGTAGGCGCGGCCTGTCCGGGTCCTCGGCTTCCGCGGGGCTGCGGTCCCAGCCGTGCCAGCGGTCCACACGGATGCGCACCGAGATGCGCGGATGCGCGGTACGGGGGTAGGGCCTGCCCGTGTAGATGTTGCTGAGCCCGTCGATGTCCGCGCGGTCGACGTCCTCGTAGATCTCCTCCACCTCGCCCATCAGGCTCACCTGCCGGTAGAAGGTATCGGGGTCGATGCAGGTGAAGGCCACGCGCCCGTCACGGCGCAGCCACTTGAGGCGTGGGCGCACGTCGTCCATGTTCACGAGCACGCGGTCATCGCCCAGCCACCGGTACCAGATGGCCGTGGTGTGGGGCGATCCGTCGGGGCGCAGCACGGCCATCACGCAGAGGTTGGGCGCATCGAGGAAGTCGGCGATCGCCTGGGGCACGGGTGCTTGGGGCATAACGGGTTAGTACCACAGCACCGGCGTCCGGCGGCGATACGCGGCACCATAGGAGCGTGGACGCGCATGCGATGGAACTGTTGGAGCTTCCGGCCATCCGCGAGCGACTCGCCGGAATGACGTCGTTCGAGGGCGGGGCCGCGCGTGCCCGTGGACTCATGCCCTCGTCCGACGCGCATGAGGTCGCCAGGCTTCGCGAGGTCACCCGCGAGGCGGGCATGTTGTGGGAGATGGCCGTGGCCGGTCCCGGTGGCGCGCACGACGTACGGCAGGAGGTGGGCGATGCCCGCCGCGGTGCGCCCATGGAGATCATGGCCTTCGAGCGCGTGCGCGCCACCTGCGAGGTGGCGGGAGAAGTGCGCGAGGCGGTGATGGAGCACGCCAAAGCGGTGCCGCTGATGGCCGACGTGGCCGATCTCATTGATGCCGGGGCGATGGCGCGCGTGGCCGACCGCCTGGGCGCGGTGCTGGACGGCCGCGGGGGAATCCGCGACGACGCCTCGCCGGGGCTCGCCCGCGCCAGGCGCGATGTGGCCGAGCTCCGCCGTCAGGCGCAGGACGCCCTGCGCGAGATTGCGCAGGGCGTGAAGCCCCACCTGCAGGAGGGCTTCATCACCGAGCGGGCAGGACGGCCCGTGCTGGCGGTGAAGGCCTCATCGCGCTCTGCGGTGCCGGGCATCGTGCACGACACCTCCGACTCGGGCGCCACGCTGTTCGTGGAGCCGCTGCCGGTGGTGGAGGCCAGCAACCGCGTGCGCGAGGCCCAGGCGCGCGAGCGCGAGGAGCTCGCGGCGGTGCTCGCTGGCCTGCGCGCGCTAGTGGAGGATCACGGCTACGCCATCGAGACCGCCGTGGAATCGCTTGCCGAGGTCGACCTGCGCCTGGCGCGTGCGGCGTTGTCGCGCGCGTGGCGCGGCGCGCCGGTGGAGGATGGCGATCCGATGCTGGTGGACGCCCGGCATCCGATGCTCGAGCCGGGCACCGCAGTGCCCATCACCCTCGACCTGAGCTCCGTGCGCGCTCTGGTCGTGAGCGGGCCCAACACCGGCGGCAAGACCGTGTCGCTCAAGACCCTCGGCCTGTTCGCGCTGCTGCACCAGTGCGGGCTCGAGCCGCCCGCCGAGTCGGTGCGCCTGCCGGTGTTCGACGCCGTGCTCGCTGACATCGGCGATGAGCAGTCGATCGCCGAGAGCCTCTCTACCTTCTCGGCGCACGTGCGCACGCTCGTCGCCGTGCTCGACGCCGCCGGCCCGCGATCCCTGGTGCTGCTCGACGAGGTGGGCGCCGGCACCGACCCGAGCGAGGGCGCGGCCATCGCCCAGGCGGTGCTGGGGGAGTTGGTCGACCGCGGGGCCCTGGTGCTGGCCACCACCCACTCGCCCGAAGTCAAGTCGTGGGCTGTGGAGACCGAGGGTGCCGCCAACGCTGCCGTGGGCCTCGACCCCGACACCCTCGCGCCCACCTACCGCCTTGCGGTGGGCGACCCCGGCGGATCGCACGCCATCGGCGTCGCCGAACGGCTCGGCATGCCGCCCGGGGTGCTCGCGCGCGCGCGCGAGGCCCTGGGGGCTGAGCGCGCGGCGCTGGCCGGTCTCACCGAGGATGCCGAGCGCGCGCGGGCGGCAGCGGAGCGCGACCGCGTCGAGGCGGCCGAGGCGCGCGCGGTGGCCGAGCGCGAGCGCCGCGAGGCCGGGCGGCAGCGCGAGAAGCTGCGCGTGCGGGCCGACGAAGAGCGCGCCCGCATGCGCGCCGAGGCCGAGGCAGAGCTCGAGGAGCTGCGGCGCGACCTGGCGGAGCTCCGTCGCGAGATCTCCGCGGGCCGCAAGCTCGAGGACCGCGATCGCCGCTCGGTCGATCGCCAGAAAGAGCGCGACCGCCGGCTGGGCGCTGCTGACGAGGCCGCGCGCCTGGCCACCGAGCGCCTCACGTCCATCGCCGCGCCGGTCGCGCCGGAGCGTGCCCCCGAGGTGGGCGAGCACGCGGTCGACCTCGCGCTGGGTGTGCGCGGGGTGGTGATCGCCATCGAGGGGGATGAGGCCGAGCTGCAGGGACCGTCGGCGCGGGTGCGCGTGCCGCTCGCACGCCTGGCCCCCGACCGCACTCCCGCCGCCACCGCCGCGCCGCGACCTGTGGCCGAGGTGCGCCCGGCGCTCGAGGCGGTGCCACCAGAGGTGGACGTGCGCGGCCAGCGCGCCGAGGCCGCCCGCCGTGCCGTGCGCGATCACATCGACATGGCCGCCCAGGCGGGGCTTGGCACCGTGCGGGTGATCCACGGCCGTGGCACCGGCGCCCTGCGCGAGTCGGTGGCCGATGAACTGCGCGTCCACCCGCTGGTGAAGTCGTTCGAGCTGGCCCCCGTGGATGAGGGCGGCGACGGCGCGACTATCGCGACCCTATGAGCCAGATCCGGTGACAGTCACCAGCGATGGGTGGTGACTGTCACCGGGCGAAGGCCGCGCACACCGGCCACTGGCCGGGGCCCCACTTCACGAAGAGCACCGCGGCGCGGTAGTCCTGCTCGGCTTCCGTGGCGGCGGCGGGGTCGCCCGTGCCGCCCATGGTCACCCAGGTGCTCTGCATGAACTGGTACTTGCCGCGGAACTGACCCCCGCCGCCGATGGAACGCGGGTTGCCGCCCGACTCGCACTGCGCGATGCGCTCGAGCACCGCGCGCGAGGGGCCGCCGGGCACGGCCGGCCACCTGCCGTTGCGGGGCGTGGTGGCCGTTGCGGCGCCCGGCGCGACCGCCGCCCTCGCGTCCCTCTCGCGGCGAGACGACGCGGCGCGGTCGCGGGCCTCCGCGCGCGCCAGCACCCGGCGGGCCTTCGCGAGTGCCCCGGCGCGTGATGCCCGGAGCCCCTCGAGGTCTGCCCGGTGGCTCGCGGCCTCGTCGCGTGCCTCGCGCGCGATGGCCTCCTCGCGGCTGAGGTCGCGCTCGATCAGCGCCACCTCGCGGCGGTCGGCTCTCAGGCGGGCCACCATCCGGACGTCCTCGCGGGCGGTGCGCTCGGCACTGGCCTGCTCCGATGCCAGCGCCGCCAGGCCACCGCTCGAGAGGAATACGGTGAGCAGCGGGTCGGCGTCGCCATCGCGGTAGATGTCGCGAAGCCGCTTCGCAAGGACGGCCTGGCCCGCGCGGTGTGCACTCGCGCGAGTGGAGAGCTGCTCGCTGGCGCGCCCGAGGCGCCCCGTCGCCTTCGCAAGCCGGTCGGCAGCCCTGCGCTCGGCCGTGCGTGCCGTGGCGATGGCGCGATCGGCCTCGATCACCTTCTGCTCGAGGGTCCGTATCGATGCCCGCGCGGAATCGGCCCTCGGGGCAGCGGCCGCGGGGGCGATTGCCGCCAGCCCGCACAGGGCGGCGGCGCCGATGGCGGTAAGGGCGCGCATCGCGAGATCGAGACGAAATGGCCGGCGGCCCGTGTGAACCGCCGGCCAGGCCATATTCGGCCTCGAGGGCCCTCAGCCCTGCGGGAGCTCCCCGACGTTGCGCAGCACGCCGACCGTGGGGGCCATCGTGCGGAAGGTCTCATCCTTCTGCAGCACGCCCACCACGTAGATGGGCATGTCCGGCATCCTGCGCGCGAGCGTGGATGCTGCGTCACGCGAGCGGGGCACGGCCTTGAAGCACGAGACGAGCACGGCGTCCACGCCGCCCTCCTCACAGCGCGTGAGCGGACCGGGCCAGAGGGGGTCGATGATCTCAACGTCCCAGCCAGCCTCGGTGAGCTTCTCCACGGCGACCTCTGTGCCGGGGAAACGGACCTTGCCCTCCTTGTTGAGGACCTCGTCCGTGGGAACTGTGACAAGAAGAAGTTTTGGCATGGGCGGCAGGGTAGACAGCCGCCGCTCGCGCCCGCCCGGGCAACCGCATGTCGAATCACTCGCCATGGCCGTGACGACCATTCACCGTCGGTAGTCATGCACGGGGCGCCGTCGCTGTGTAGATTGCTGCAACCGCGTCTCGCACGCAACGAAATGCTTATGCCCGCTGACCCACAGGGAGACACGTTCGATGGCCGTGAAAGCCTCTGACATCCCGGATCTGCCGACTCTTCAGACGGTCGGCAACCGCCGTAGCTACCGGTACTACGACCCCAACAGGACGGTCGAGGACTACAAGATCGACATCATGCTCAACGCGGCGCGCCTTGCGTCGTGCCAGGGCAACATCAACTGCACCGAGGCTGTCGTCGTCACCAAGGACTCCGACCTCTGGGACGAGATCGAGGAGTGCGTCTCCGGCTTCAACGTGCAGATCATCAACCAGTCGTCGCACCTGATCTTCTGGTTCACCAACCTGAACGCCTGGTACGGCCGCGCCATCGACGGTCTTTCGACCCTCGCCCTCTCCGGCGCCCTCACCAAGTACCACGGCTGGAACTACGAGTTCTCGATGACGCAGACGATTCCGCGTCTCATGAGCTTCCCGGTGGAGCGCACGGACGACCTGCTGCGCTTCGAGAGCGGCCAGGCCGTGGCCCAGGCCATCCTCGCCGGCCAGGCCATGGGCGTCGGCTCGATCCTCATCGCCTTCGGCCGCAAGCCCGGTGGTATCCAGAAGGCCTTCGGCCTGCCGGCCCACTACTCGTTCACCTGGGGCCACGCCCTCGGCTACCCGCTCGAGGACGATAAGGCCGGTGGCCAGCGCGTGCGCCTCAAGTTCGAGGCCCTCTTCAACAACGAGGAGATGGGCAACCCGCGCTCGATGGCCGACGGCCTCGAGGACGCGCTTCGCGAGAAGGGCATGCTCCAGGAGCAGGCCCCGATTCCGGGCCGCTTCGAGGAGATCGACGCCCTGGCCGAGCAGTTTGGCCGTGACCCCGGCGTGATCTCGTGGCCCGAGAAGGATATCAAGCGCCTCATGGCCGACGATGACTGGGACTTCGGTCCCAACATCAAGGCCCGTGCCCAGTACGTCCTCGACAACGAGGACCTGCCGGAGTACCCGCCGGAGGTCCTCGAGACCTTCCGCAAGATCATGGCCGAGCACGGCATCGACACCACGAAGCTGCTGCCGGACAGCTGATCATCCGATCACCCTGATGGTCCTCGCGGGCCCCGTCACCTTCTGGTGGCGGGGCCCGCGTCGTTTCCGGGGCGACTAGGCTCGCGCCGCACGCCCCAACTACTCGATGGAGAGACCACCCCGTGTCGCATGAGCTCAGCGCCCGCCACCGCAACACCCTCGAGAAGCTGCTCGACCACGAGGGCCACGCCAACGTCGAGTGGCGCGAGGTCATCTCGCTGCTTGAGCAGGTGGCCGACGTGGAGGAGGAGCACAACGGCAAGTACAAGGTGAAGCTCGGCTCTGAGGTGCTGTTCCTGCACCGTCCCAAGCACAAGGACGTGGGCCAGCAGATGCTGGTGGACGTGCGGCACCTGCTCGAGCAGGGCGGGGTGGGGCTGGCGTAGCGGGGCCGGGGGCTACGCTGCGCGTGCTGGCGCCCGTAGCTCAGCTGGATAGAGCACCCGACTTCTAATCGGACGGTCGCAGGTTCGAATCCTGCCGGGCGCGTTCTCGTACGCTCCCGCCATGGCGATGAACGACCAGTCGCAGGCGGCCGAGCGCCGCGAGCAGGTGCTCGCAGCGCTCGCGGCGCGCCCGGGCGAGAGGGTGTCGGGGGGCGCGCTCGCCCGTGAGCTCGGCTGCTCGCGCGCAGCGGTGCATCGCCATGTCAATGCCCTCCGCGCGTCGGGCGTGCCCATCCAGGCCACGCGCGCCGGCTACGTGCTCGACCCCTGCGCCGACCCGGTCATCCCCGCCGCGGTGGGTCCGCGGCTGCATGCGCCCCTCGCCGGTCCGGTCACCTGGACGTCCGAGGTGGGGTCCACCAACGACGAGGCAGCGGCGCTGGCACGTGGCGGCGCGCCCGAGGGCACCGTAGTGGGGTCCGACCACCAGACGGCCGGCCGCGGGCGCTGGGGGCGCGCCTGGGTGGATGCCCCGGGCGAGGCCCTCATGTACAGCCTCATCCTCAGGCCGAGGGTGAGCCCTGTACAGGCCGGCATGCTGCCGGTGGTCATCGCCGTCGGCCTTGCCGATGCGCTCGATTCGTGCGGGGCTCCCGATGTGCGCATCGCGTGGCCCAACGACGTGCTCGCGGACGACGGCGGCAAGGTGGCGGGGATCCTGTGCGAGATGTCGGCCGACCAGGAGCGCGTGGCGTGGGCGGTGGCCGGCATGGGCGTGAACGTGGGGCCGGTGCCCGACGTGCCGGGGTCGCGGTGGACGCCCGGGTCGCTGGCGGCGCTGGGCACGCGTCCGCGCCGCGGCGACCTGCTCGTGGCGGCGCTGGGCGCGATCGGGCGCAGGTACGCGGCCTGGCTCGAGCACGGGCCCGGCGGGGTGGTGGGGGCGTTCCGCAAGCGCGACTACCTGGCGGGCCGCCAGGTGACCGTGGGGACCCCGCAGGGCGATGTGCGCGGCACGGCGCAGGGAATCGACGACCTTGGTCGGCTGCTGGTGCGGGATGATGCGGGTGCATCGCACGCGCTGGCGTCGGGTGAGGTGACCGGGGTCGACCGCGCCTGACCGCGCTGCGTATGCTCCCCTTGAGCCGCACGACAACCTCTGAGTGAGGAGCACGGGAATGGGTGGACTGAGGAAGGCGGCCGCGGGCGTGGCGGCGGTGGCACTGGCTGCCGGCGCGATCGCCGGATGCGGCGGCAGCAGCGACACCGCGAGCACCGCGGCTGCGGAGGGCACGGCGACATCCACGACCGTGGAGCTCACGCAGGCGGAGTACGTAGCCAGGGTAAACGCCATCTGCACCAAGATCGATGACGTCACGAGCTCGCTGGGCGAGAACGTCGACACCGAGACGCCTGAGGAAGCGCAGGCCGAACTGGATAAGGTCGTGGCGTCAGCGCGGGAAGGAGTGGCCGAGCTCAAGGGGCTGGTGCCGCCCGCTGGCCTTGAGGCTGCTCACGCCACCCTGGTGCAGACCAGCGGCGATGCGATTGACCTGGGGTCGAAGCTGATCAGCGCCGCTGTCGCGGGCAATCTCGATGAACCCGCCCTCGTGGAGGAGGCCAAGCAGGCCGAGTCCCTGGAGGCGAAGCAGCTCGCCGCGGCGAAGGAGCTGGGAGTCTCCGATTGCTTCACGGGCAACACCGCCGATGGCGGGGCGAACGATTAGCCCCCGGGGTTGCGGAACCGCCGTTCCGGGGGCCGCGCGATAGCTTCCCGGGGTGGGGTAATCCGAAACGAAATGTGGAGCAACCCCGAGCGAATGGCTAGATTGAAGAAGGCCGGAACCCCGGCATACACCGGCAGCCGGCACTCCGCGCCCGCGGAATCACTCCGGCGTCCCTCATGGAAGCGAAGATCCCGCATGAAAACACCACGCACTGCCGCAATCGTACTCGGTGCAGTCGCCCTCGGTGGCGTCGGCTTCATCGGTTGCGGCGGCTCCGACACATCGGCCACCACCGCGGCAGCCACGGCCGAGTCCGGTGACGCCGGGCAGCAACTGACCGCCGAGGAGTACATCAGCGCGGCCGACGCGGTGTGCAGTGAGATCACGACCCAGTTGGAGGCGCTCACCGCGCCCAGCGACCCTGCCGAGATCAAGGCATACGTCGCGGAGATAGCGACCCTCGCGGCGTCCGGATCTGAGGGCCTGATGACACTCGTCCCGCCCGCCGACCTCGAGACCGCACACAAGGCGCTCGTTGCATCAGCGGTCGACCAGACGGAGTTCGTCAACCAGGTCGCCGCCGAGATACCGGACCCCGCGACGGAGGCGGATGCCGCTGCGGCGGTGGAGAAGCTCCAGAGCGCCGATGCGAAGGCGATCGATGCCGAGGCCAAGGCCGCGGCGGCTGAGCTCGGTCTCGCCGAGTGCGGGAAGGACGCCGCCGAGGGCGAGGCGGACGCCGACTCGGCGGAGTAGCGCGCCGGTGGCATCGCTGCCGTGAGGGCGGCGGTCTACCACGGGGCGGGACGCCTCACGATCGACGATCACCCGGACCCCTTAGCGGGTCCGGGTGAGATCGTCATCCGCACGCGGGCGTGCGGGATCTGCGGCACCGACCTCATGGCCTGGTACCAGGACGCCAGGGCACCGGTGGTGCTGGGGCATGAGCCCGTGGGCGACGTGGTGGCCGCGGGCGAGGGCGCACCCTTCGCGGTGGGCGACCGGGTGTTCGTGCACCACCACGTGCCATGCCTCTCGTGCGATCTCTGCCTGCGCGGTCGCGACACCCTGTGCGAGCGCTTTCGCGCCACGCGCATCCATCCCGGGGGGCTGGCCGAGCTCATCCGGGTGCCCGCTGAGAACACCGCGCTCGACGTTCACCTGCTTCCCGACGGGATGACCGACGAGGCCGGCACGCTGGTCGAGCCCCTCGCGTGCATCCTGCGCGGGCAGCGACTGGCCAGCGTAGGGGAGGGGTCGCACGTGGTTATCCTGGGCGCGGGCTCCATGGGGCTCATCGAGGCCGAGGTGGCCGCAGTGCGGGGCGCCGCCCGGGTGGTGGTGGTGGAGCCCGATGCCGCGCGCCGGCCGGCCGCGGAGCGCCTTGGCGCCGCGGTGCTCGGCGGCTCCGCGGATGTCGAGGCGGTGCGCGCGGCGCTCGGCGGGCGCCTGGCCGACCAGGTGATCGTGTGCACGCACCACCACGTGGCCATGAACGACGCCCTGCACCTGGCCGGCCCCGCCGGGGTGGTGCAGTACTTCGCGCCCACGCCTCCCGGCGAGATGGTGCCGCTCGACCTCGGCGCGGTGTTCTGGCGCGAGGTCGAGCTGCAGTCCACCTACTCGGCGGGCCCGGCTGACATCCGCGAGGCCCTCGACCTGCTCGCGACCGGCCGTATCCGCGCCCAAGGGGTGGTCACCCACCACGTGCCGTTCGAGCACGTGGACGAGGCCTTCCGCCTGGCCCGCACGGGAGAGGCCCTGAAGGTCGTCATCGACTTCTGATCGGGCTGCACCGGGTGCCGGTGGACGGGTAGGGTTCCCAATCCGCGCCCGCGGATGGGCGCGCGTCCATGAACACGGTCACGGAGGACCAATGTCCGAGTCGCAGCTCCCGGAAGGCGTCGAGATCCTCGAGGTCGTCTCGCCCGAGATGGCGGAGATCCTCACTCCCGAAGCGCTGTCGTTCGTAGCGGGCCTCCAGCGCGAGTTCAACGACCGCCGCAAGGAGCTGCTGGCCGCCCGCGCCGCGCGCCAGGGCGCCTTCGAGGCCGGCGAGCGCCCGGACTTCCTGCCCGAGACCAAGCACATCCGCGACGACCCGTCGTGGAGGATCGCCCCGCTGCCGGCCGACCTGCAGGACCGCCGCGTGGAGATCACTGGCCCGGTCGACCGCAAGATGGTGATCAACGCCCTCAACTCCGGCGCCAAGATGTTCATGTCGGACTTCGAGGACTCCAACACCCCCACGTGGCACAACACCATCCTGGGGCAGATCAATCTGCGCGACGCCGTGCGCCGCACGATCACCTTCGAGTCGCCCGAGGGCAAGAAGTACGCCCTCAAGGACGACACCGCCACGCTGCTGGTGCGCCCGCGCGGCTGGCACCTGGACGAGAAGCACGTGCTGGTGGACGGCGAGCCGATGTCGGCCGGCATCTTCGACTTCGGGCTGTTCTTCTTCCACAACGCGAAGGAGCAGCTGACCCGCGGCACCGGCCCATACTTCTACCTGCCCAAGATGGAGAGCCACCTCGAGGCGCGCCTCTGGAACGACATCTTCGTGAAGGCACAGGATGACCTGGGCGTGCCGCAGGGCACCATCAAGGGCTGCGTGCTCATCGAGACCATCCTCGCGGCGTTCGAGATGGAGGAGATCCTCTACGAGCTGCGCGAGCACTCGGCCGGCCTCAACTGCGGCCGCTGGGACTACATCTTCTCGTGCATCAAGAAGTTCCGCACCGACCCGGACTTCGTGCTCGCCGACCGCGCGCTGGTCACCATGACCTCGCGGTTCATGCGCGCGTACTCGCTGCTGGCCATCAAGACCTGCCACAAGCGCGGCGCCCAGGCCATGGGCGGCATGGCTGCGCAGATCCCGATCAAGAACGACCCCGAGGCCAATGAGGCCGCCATCTCGAAGGTGCGCGCCGACAAGGAGCGCGAGGCCGGCGACGGCCACGACGGCACGTGGGTGGCGCACCCGGGCCTGGTGCCGATCGCCATGGACGCCTTCGACGCCGTGCTGGGCGACAAGCCCAACCAGGTGGACCGCCTGCGCGAGGACGTCGAGGTGAGCGGCGCCGAGCTGCTCGACTTCGAGCCCGAGGGTCCGATCACCGAAGCCGGCCTGCGCACCAACGTGAACGTGGGCATCCAGTACCTGGGCGCCTGGCTCGCGGGCGTGGGCTGCGTGCCCATCAACAACCTGATGGAGGATGCGGCCACGGCCGAGATCTCGCGTTCGCAGATATGGCAGTGGATCCGCTCGCCCAAGGGCAAGCTGGAGGACGGTCGCGACATCGACGAGACCCTGTTCCGCCAGGTGCTCAGCGAGGAGCTCGAGAAGGTCAAGGCGCAGTTCGGCGACACCGGCCGCTACGAGGAGGGCGCCACACTCTTCGACCAGATCACGGCCTCGGAGGACTTCGTGGACTTCCTCACGCTGCCGGCGTACCAGATGATCGACTAGGCACCCCGCCAGGGGTGGAACCCGCCGGAACCCCGGTGTCAGGCACTTAACCGAACGCTTTCGGTTAAGTGCCTGACACCGGGGTTGGCGCGACTTCGGCGGGAGGGCTGCCGTGCTTCCGCTATCCTGCCCCGGCGCCGGGTTCGCCCGGCGCCGTGGTGGGCGTAGCTCAGTCGGTAGAGCTCCTGGTTGTGGTCCAGGCGGTCGTGGGTTCGAGTCCCATCGCTCACCCTGTCTGCTGTTTCGACTCGTGCGGGTGTGGCGGAACTGGTAGACGCGCCGGGTTTAGGACCCGGTGGGGAGACCCGTGGAGGTTCGAGTCCTCTCGCCCGCACTTTTCTTCCTCAACACACCGACAATCCGCGAGTACACATGCCCGTAGCAGCTGAAGTCACAGCCCTCGAGGACGACCAGGTCCGCATCGACATCTCGGTGCCCGAGGACGAGGTGCGCAAGCAGTTCGACCGCACTGTCAAGGAGACCTCGGCGCGCATGCGCATACCGGGGTTCCGGCCCGGCAAGGTGCCCGCCGGCATCGTCATCCAGCGGGTAGGCCGTGACGGCCTGTTCGCGCAGACGATCGATCGCGCGCTGAACGACTGGTACCGCGAGGCGCTGGCGACCACCGGCATCGACCCCATCGAGTCGCCTGAGGTGGACATGGGCGACGCCACCGAGCGGGGCGTGGCATTCGCCGTGACCGTGAAGGTGCCGCCGACGCCGAAGCTGGGTGAGTACAAGGGCCTGGAGGTGATGAAGGAGCCGGCGGAGACCCCCGCCGACGCCATCGAGGAGGAGATCAACCGGGTGCGCGAGCAGGGCGCGCGCCTTGAGGACAAGGACGGCGCAGCGGGCATCGGCGACTTCGTGGTAGCCGACATCGACGGCACGCTCGACGGCGAGGCGCTGCCGCAGGCCCAGTCGCGCGACCAGCTCGTGGAGCTCGGCACCGCCCGCATTCTCCCCGAGTTCACGAACGCCCTCGAGGGCACGAAGGCCGGCGACTCCGTGACCTTCGACGTCACCTACCCCGAGGACGCCCCCGAGGAGATTCGCGGCAAGACCGTGGCGTACAGCATCACCGTGCAGAAGGTGCAGGGGAAGGTGCTGCCCGAGCTGGACGACGCCCTCGCCGAGACCGTGGGCTTTGCCACCGCCGCCGAGATGCGCGAGGAGATCGAGCAGCGGCTGGCCACGGCCACCGAGCGCGCCGTTGAGGAGCGCTTCCGCCGCCGTGTGATTGACGCCGCCGTCGCGGGCGCCGACTTCCAGGTGCCCGCCGCCATGGTGGAGCGCCGCGTGGAGGAGATCCTCCAAGACACCTCGCACCAACTGCCGCAGGGCATCACCCTCGAGCAGTACCTGGCCATGCAGGGGCAGACGCTCGACCAGGCGCGCGAGGGCCTGCGCACCGACGCCGAGCTGTCGATCCGCCGCGAGCTCGTGGTGGAGGCCATCGCCGATGCCGAGGGCATCATGCTCAGTGATGACGACATCGAGGCGCGCGTGCGGTCGGATGCCGCCGCCGCCGGGCGCGATCCCGAGGAGCTGCTCGGTGACCTGCGCAGGGCCGGCGGGTGGGACAACCTGCGCGAGGACCTGCGCATCGAGCGCGCGGTCGACATGATCGTTGACAGCGCGAAGCAGATCTCGCTCGAGGAGGCCGAGAAGCGCGAGGCCGCAGAGGCCAGGGCCGCAGACCCCGCCGAGGCGAAGCCCGCTGCCGCGAAGGCCCCGGCCAAGAAGCCCGCGGCCAGGAAGCCCGCTGCGGCGAAGCAGGCAGCAAAGAAGAAGCCCGCGGCGAAGAAGCCCGCGGCGAAGAAGCCCGCGGCGAAGAAGCCCGCGGCGAAGGGTGCCGCGGCCAAGAGCACGGCGGCCAAGCCCGCCGCCAAGAGGGCCACGCCCGCCAAGCCCGCCGCCAGAAAGGCTGCAACGTCGGGTGCGAAGGGGAGCGGGACGGCGGCGGCGAAGAAGCCTGCGGCCGCCAGGAAGCCCGCGCCAAAGAAGAAGCCCGGCGCCGGGTAGGTCTGGGCCCGGCTCCCCACGCACGAAGGCAGGAGATGTCCGAGACCACGAAAGACAGCGGCGAGCAGCTCCTGTGCAGCTTCTGCGGCAAGTCGCAGCGCCAGGTCAAGAAGCTCATCGCCGGACCCGGCGTGTACATCTGCGACGAGTGCATCGACCTCTGCAACGAGATCATCGACGAGGAGGCCGCCTCCGGCCCCGCGGCGATCGAGGCCGAGACGCTCCCGCGGCCACGTGAGATCTACAACGTCCTGAACGACTACGTGGTGGGCCAGGAGGAGGCCAAGCGCACCCTCTCGGTGGCGGTGTACAACCACTACAAGCGCATCCAGATGACGCAGTCCGGCGAGGGGGAGGTGGAGCTCCACAAGAGCAACATCCTCCTGCTCGGCCCCACGGGTTGCGGCAAGACCCTCCTCGCGCAGACCCTCGCGCGCATCCTCAACGTGCCCTTCGCCATCGCCGACGCCACGGCGCTCACCGAGGCCGGATACGTGGGCGAGGACGTCGAGAACATCCTGCTCAAGCTCATCCACGCCGCCGACTTCGACATCAAGCGCGCCGAGACCGGGATTATCTACATCGACGAGGTCGACAAGATCGCCCGCAAGAGCGACAACCCCTCGATCACGCGCGATGTCTCGGGCGAGGGCGTGCAGCAGGCGTTGCTGAAGATCCTCGAGGGCACGGTGGCATCGGTGCCGCCCCAGGGCGGGCGCAAGCACCCGCACCAGGAGTTCCTCACCATCGACACCACGAACGTCCTGTTCATCTGCGGCGGCGCGTTCGCCGGGCTCGACGGCGTGATCGACCGGCGCATCGGCAAGAAGGGCGTGGGCTTCGCGGCCGAACTTCGCAATCAGTCGCCCCTCGACCCGCACAACCTCTTCGCCGAGGTGCTGCCGGAGGACCTCGTGCAGTTCGGCCTCATCCCCGAGTTCATCGGCCGCCTGCCGGTGGTCACCTCCGTGCACCAACTCACGCGCGACGACCTGGTGACCATCCTCATCGAGCCGAAGAACGCCCTCACCCGCCAGTACCAGCGGTTCTTCTCCTACGACGGGGCGGAGCTGGTGTTCAGCGACGACTCGCTCGGCGCCATCGCCGACCGCGCGCTCGAGCGCGAGACCGGGGCCCGCGGACTGCGGTCGATCCTCGAGGAGGCCCTGCTCGACGTCATGTTCGAGCTGCCCTCACGCGAGGACGTGCGCAAGTGCGTCGTCACCCGCGAGACGATCGAGAAGGGCCTGCCGCCCACGCTGGTCACCGAGGCCGCGCACGGCAGCAGTGACGACGAGGAGCTCCCGCCCCTCGCAGAGGCCGGGGAGTCGGCGTAGCCGCCGAGGGCGCAGGGGACTGGCCGGCACGCCTCGACCCGGGCGGGGTCGAGGCGCGGTGGGTTACGGCGTGGGATGACTCGGGGCGCCTGCGCGGAGACCCGTCGAGCCCGCGCACGCCATACGTGATCGCCGTGCCGCCGCCCAACGTGACGGGCGCGCTGCACATGGGCCACGCGCTCAACGGCACCGTCCAGGACGTGCTGATCCGTCGCCACCGCATGGCGGGATACGAGGCCGAGTGGGTCACGGGCACCGACCACGCCGGCATCGCGACGCAGGCGGTGGTGGAGAAGGAGCTCGCGAACGACGGCGTGCGGCGCCTCGACATGACGCGCGAGGAGTTCCTGGGTCGCGTATGGGAGTGGAAGGCCGAGTACGGCGGGCGCATCATCGAGCAGTTCACCCGGCTTGGCTGCACCATGGACTACTCGCGCGAGCGATTCACGATGGACGACGGCTATGCCGAGGCGGTGCTGCGGGTCTTCGTGGATCTCTACGAGAAGGGCTATGTGTACCGCGACACATACCTCGTCAACTGGGACCCGGGCCTGGGATCGGCCATCTCGGACCTCGAGGTGGAGAACCGCGAGGTGACCGACACCCTGGTGCAGATCGCCTACCCGCTGGCCGATGGCTCGGGCGAGCTCGTGGTGGCCACCGTGCGCCCCGAGACCATGCTGGGCGACACTGCCGTAGCCGTGAACCCCGACGACGAGCGCTACCGCGACCTGGTGGGCAAGTCCGTGGTGCTACCGCTCTCGGGGCGCGAGGTCCCCATCATCGGCGATGAGCACGTGGACCCCGCGTTCGGCACTGGCGCGCTGAAGGTGACGCCCGCGCACGACCCCAACGACTTCGAGATCATGAAGCGCCACGGCCTGGACGCCGTGCAGGTGATCGGCGAGGACGGCCGCATCACCGACGCTGCGCCCGAGGCCTACCGGGGGCTTCCGGTGGCCGAGGCGCAGGACCGCGTGGTGGCAGACCTCGAGGCCCAAGGGCTCATCCGCGGCACCGAGGACTACCTGCACACCGTGCCGTTCTCGCACCGTTCGGGCGCGCGCGTGGAGCCGCTGCTGTCGCTGCAGTGGTTCTGCGACATGGAGGCCCTGGCCCGCCCGGCCATCGAGGCCGAGGAGAACGGGGACGTGCGGTTCACCCCGCCCACCTGGGGGCGGGTGTACCGCGACTGGCTCGAGGAGATCCGCCCGTGGTGCCTCTCGCGCCAGCTGTGGTGGGGGCACCAGCTGCCGGTGTGGTACCGCGGCGACGAGGTGCACGTCGGCATGGAGCCGCCCGGGGGCGACGGCTGGGAGCGCGACCCCGACGTGCTCGACACCTGGTTCTCATCGGCGCTGTGGCCCTTCGCCACGCTGGGCTGGCCCGACCGCACCGTGGAGCTCTCGCGCTTCTACCCCACGAGCGTGCTCTCCACCGCGCGCGAGATCATCTTCCTCTGGGTTGCGCGCATGGTGATGATGGGCCTCGAGTACATGGGCGAAGTGCCGTTCCGCGACGTCTACATCCACTCGGTGGTGCAGGCGCCCGACGGCCGGCGCATGAGCAAGAGCCTCGGTACCGGCATCGACCCGCTCGACGTGGTGGATCGCGAGGGCGCCGACGCCCTCAGGTTCGGCCTGCTCATGATCACCTCCACGCAGGACGTGCGCTTCAGCGAGGACCGCATCCGCCAGGGGCGCCAGCTGGTGACGAAGCTGTGGAACGCCACGCGCCTCGTGGTGGAGCGCGGCGGGCGCGCCGGCGCGCAGCCGGCGCCCGAGATGCTGGGCGACCGCTGGATCGCCTCGGTCATCGGCGGCGCCATCGCGCAGTCCGACGACCTGGTGCAGGGCTTCGAGTTCAGCCAGTTCGCCGACGGCCTCTATCACCTGGTGTTCGACGACCTCTGCGACTGGTACCTCGAGTTGCTCAAGGCCGGGCTCGCCACGCCCGAGTTCGCGGGCGCGGCGCTGGAGCAGGTGCTGGCCCTGGCGCACCCGGTGATCCCGTTCACCACCGAGGAGTGCTGGAGCCGCCTGCCGGGGTCGGAGGGGCTCATGCTCACCCACGCGCCGCCCGAGGCGCCGGGCCCCCATGACGAGCAGGCCGAGGCCGCCATCGGGGCCCTGCGCGAGGCGGTGCAGGCCATCCGGTCGTTCCGCGCCGAGCACGGAGTGCCGCAGCGCGAGGCGCTGGTGGCGGCGGTGGCCGCCGACCGCCCCACAGGCCTGCCCGTGGACGCCCTGGCCGCAATCGCCAACCTCGAGGTCGGCGACCCCGGTGACGACGCCCTGGTGCTGTCCCTGTCTTACGGGCGCATCCTCCTGACGGCGCCTGCCGTGGACGTGCAGGCCGAGCGCGTGCGGCTGCAGGCCGCCCTCGATGCCGCACGCATCGAGCTCGCGCGCGCCCGGAAGCAGTTGTCCAACGAGAAGTTCACGAGCCGGGCGCCTGAGCACCTGGTGGATGCCGAGCGCGAGAAGGCCCGTCGCTTCGCCGCCGAGGTGGATGAGGTGTCCGCCCGCCTCGACGCCCTGGGATAGCCGCATGGACCCCGCGGCGGCCGAGCGCTGGATCGCGGGACTCGACCTCATGGGCATGAGGTTCGGGCTCGAGCGCATGACGGCGCTCATGCAGGCGCTGGGCCAGCCGTGCCGGGACATCCCGTCGGTGCATGTGGTGGGCACCAACGGCAAGACGTCCGTCACGCGCATGACCGCGGCGTTTCTCACCGACGCCGGGCTTCGCACCGGCGCCTACACGTCGCCGCATGTGCTGGGCTGGCGCGAGCGGGTGCAACTGGACGGCGTGGACATGCCCCCGGATGTCTTCGCGGTCGCGGCCACGCGCGTGCACGACGCCGTTCCGGGCGTTCCCGAGGGCAGGGTCACGCAGTTCGAGGCCATGACGGCCGTGGGGCTCTGCGCCCTCGCGGCCGCCGGCGCGGAGGCCGTGGTGGTGGAGGCCGGCCTCGGCGGGCGGCTGGATGCCACCAACGTGATCGATGCCCCCGTGGTGGCGCTCTCGGCCGTGGACCTCGACCACACGGAGCTGCTGGGCGATGATGTCGCCTCAATCGCCGGCGAGAAGTTGGGGGTGGCCCCCGACGGCTTCACCGGCCTGGTGGTGGGCGAGCAGGACCCCGCGAACCTGTCCCAGGTGCGCGGCGTGGCCGATACACGCGGCATGTCGGGTTGGTGGATGGGGCAGGAGTTCGACGTGCAAGCCGGAAACGGTGAGTCCATGGCTATCCGCACCCCCAACGGCGCCCTGCGCGTGGACGCCGACCTGCCCGCCCGGTGGCAGCGCGCGAACCTGGCCCTCGGGGTGGCGTCGGCCGAGCGCGTACTGCATCGCGGCCTGGTGCGCGAGGAGGTCGAGCGCGGGCTCGCGGCGGTGCGCAACCCCGGCCGCCTGCAAGTGGTGCACGGCGAGCCCACCGTGGTGCTGGACGGCGCCCACAACCCGGCGGGCGCGCGCGCCCTTGCCGAGGCGGTGCCGATGATCCTCGGCAGCGTGCGCCCGGTGGCCGTCATCGGGATGATGGCCGACAAGGACGCCGAGGGAATGCTCGATGCCCTCGCCCCGGTAATCCGCAGCGCGTGCGTCACGCGCGCATCATCCGGTCGCGCCATCCGCCCCGAGCCCATCGCACGCATGCTGCGCGAGCGCGGAGTGCACGCCCAGGTGGTGCCCGGCCCTGCGCGGGCCCTCGATGCCGCTCGCGCCGATGCGGGCCCGCAGGGCGCCGTGCTGGTGGCGGGATCCCTGCACCTGCTGTCCGACCTGGCCCCCGCTGTGATGGGGCAGTCAGGTACACTCGCCGCCGCCTCGGGCCCCAAGGAAAGACTGGCTACCGTGTGGCGGCTCGACGACTTCCGGAAGTGAACCCTGAACGCAGTCTCTGACTTCTTCGGTTCGACGGCGTGGACCATCGCGCTCATCATCACCCAGGTGTTCGCGGTCGCTCTGTGGCTGGCCCTCGCCTACTGGGTGTATCAGGACTCCCGCCGGCGCTTTGAGAACGCCGGGGCCATCACGGGGTCGACGGTGCTGGCGCTCGTTATCCCATTCCTCGGCGCGCTCATCTACCTGTTCATCCGGCCGCCGGAGTACCTCACCGACGCCCACGACCGCGAGCTCGAGACGCTCGCCCTCGAGGCACAGGTCGAGGGCCTGCGGTGCCCCGAGTGCGAAGCCGTGGTCGGGCCGAAGTTCCTCGTGTGCCCCATGTGCACCACCCCGCTGCGCGAGCCCTGCCGCCGCTGCTCCGAGCCACTCGAGCCCTCGTGGCGCGTGTGCCCCTACTGCGCGGCCGCGGCATCGCCCAGCGCCTCCAGCTTTTCCGAGGAGACCCGCATCTCATGACCGAGCGCACCTTCGTGATGATCAAGCCCGACGCCGTGGCGCGGGGCCTGTCGGGGGAGATCCTCGCCCGATTCGAGCGCCGGGGATTCGCGGTGCTCGGACTCAAGAAGTGCGTGATGGCGCGCGACGCCGCCGACGAACACTACGCGGAGCACCGCGACAAGCCGTTCTTCGCCGAGCTCGTCGAGTTCATCACCTCTGGCCCGGTGGTGATGATGTGCATCGAGGGCGAGGGCGCCATCCTGGCGTGCCGCACCATGATGGGCGCCACCAACCCGCAGGACGCCGCCCCGGGCACCATCCGCGGCGACTACGCGCTCGAGGTGGGCCAGAACGTCATCCACGGGTCGGATGGCCCCGAGTCGGCCGTTCGTGAGCTGGGCATCCACTTCTCCGAGTCGGAGATCATCGGCTGATCATCCTGGCCTCGCGGTCCCCCCAGCGAAGGGCCCTGCTGGGGTCGCTCGGCGTACCGTTCCGCGTCGTGGCATCCGGGGAGCCGGAGCAGAGCGATGAGGCGCTGCCCGCGGCCGATCGCGTGATGGCGCACGCGCGGGGCAAGGCGCGCGAGGTGGCGGGCCGGGTGGGCGTGCCCGAGGGCGGCGCGGTGCTCGGCGTGGACACCGAGGTGGTGCTGGGTGGCCGCGCGCTGGGCAAGGCCGCGGACCCCGCCGAGGCCCGCGCCATGCTGCGGGCGCTGTCGGGGCGCGTCCATGAGGTGATGACCGGCGTGGTGCTGGTGACGGCGCGCGGGGAGCGCGAGGCGCTTGCCGCCGCCGCCGTGCGGTTCCGCGACATCGACGATGGCCTGATGGACTGGTACCTCGACCAAGGCGAGTGGCAGGGGCGGGCGGGCGCCTATGCCATGCAGGGCGCGGGGGCGGCACTGGTCCGGGAGATCACGGGTGACCCGAGCGCGATCGTCGGCCTTCCGGTGGGCGATGTGTCCTCGCTGCTGCGCGCAGAGGGCCTGTTTCTGCCCTGATCGTACGATGTTCACGCATCGCGCCCCGGTGCAACAGGGCGTGCATCGCGCCCCGCGCGATTCGCGCGCGTAGCGGGGTGGGATACCCTTTCCCACGGCGCCGACGGGCGCTGCGATGTAACGATGCGACTTGCACCGGAGGCCCCCGATCGGCTTCATGAGCTACCTCAGCGGGTTAGGCGGCCGCGACATGGCCGTGGACCTCGGCACCGCCAACACCCTGGTGTACGTCAAGGGTCGCGGCATCGTGCTGTCGGAGCCGTCGGTGGTGGCCATCGACCAACGCACGGGCGACGTGCATGCCGTGGGCATCGAGGCCAAGCGCATGCTCGGCCGCACCCCCGGCAACATCACCGCCATCCGCCCGTTGAAGGACGGCGTGATCGCCGACTTCGACGTGACCGAGACCATGCTGCGCCACTTCATCCAGAAGGTGCACCAGAACAGGTGGGCGCACCCCCGCGTGGTTGTGTGCGTGCCGTCCGGGGTCACCGGCGTGGAGAAGCGGGCGGTCGAGGAGGCCACGCTCTCTGCCGGCGCGCGCCAGGCATACCTCATCGAGGAGCCCATGGCGGCGGCCATCGGCGCGGGGCTGCCCGTGGGCGAGCCCACAGGCAACATGATCGTGGATATCGGTGGCGGCACCACCGAGGTGGCCGTCATCTCGTTGGGCGGCATCGTGGTGGCGCAGTCCATCCGCGTAGGGGGCGATGAGCTTGATGAGGCCATCGTCAACTACGTGAAGCGCGAGCAGAAGCTGATGATCGGCTCGCAGACCGCCGAGGAGCTCAAGCTCGAGATCGGCACCGCCTTCGCGCTGAAGGACGAGGTGGAGGCCGAGATCCGCGGGCGCGACATGATAAGCGGCCTTCCCAAGACGGTGGTGCTGTCATCCGCGCAGGTGCGCCAGGCGCTCGAGGAGCCGGTGTCGCAGATCGTGGACGCCGTGAAGGCCACCCTCGACCGCACGCCGCCCGAGCTGGCGTCCGACATCATGGACCGCGGCATCGTGCTCGCCGGCGGCGGGTCGCTGCTCGGCGGCCTCGACGAGCGCCTGCGGGACGAGACCGAGATGCCCATCCACCTGGCCGACAGCCCGCTCACGTGCGTGGCCGTGGGCTCGGGGCGCTCCCTCGAGGAGTTCGAGGTCATGCGCCGGTCGTCGCAGAGCGCGCGCCGCGGGCGCCGCAGCCGCTACTGAACGATGGCGGCCCCGGACGCACATGCCCCGTGGTTCGTGTGGCGTATCGTGGCCCGGTAGCCGGTCCGGCGACGCCGCAGGAGGCCTGAGATTCCCCGATCCCCGCGCAGGAACGGCCTGGACAGGCGACGGACGATCATCCGCCGCAGCGTCATCGGCGCGCTCGTGGCCGTGTGCCTGATCCTCTTCACGGTGTACTTCCGGGAGGGCGGGGACGGCCCGGCGCACGGCACGCAGCGGCTGGCGGGCACCGTGGTGGCGCCGCTGCAGTCCGTGGGCAGCCGCATCGTGGAGCCCTTCACGGGCGCCTGGGACTGGGTGACCGGGCTCTTCGACGCCCGCAGCGAGAACGAGCGGCTCACGGAGGAGAACGCCGCGCTTCGCGCCCAGGTGCTGGCGGCCGCCGACCAGGCGGCCGAGGTGGCGCGCCTTCGCGCGCTGCTGCGCATCACCGACGACGTGCCGGGCGGCTACAAGCCCGTGGTGGCGTCCATCATCGGGCGCTCCCCCACCAACTGGTACTCGCGTGCGCGCATCGACGCGGGCACGAATGACGGCGTGGTGGTGAACAGCCCCGTGGTGGCCGCGTCGGCACCCGGCTCGTCGCTGGTCGGCGTGATCACGTCCGCCTCGGGGGGCAGCAGCGTCGTCACGTTCATCACCGACTCGTCCACGCGCGTGGGCGCGACCGTCGATGGATCGGGCGGCGCGCTGGGCGTGCTGCGGCCCACGGTGGGCGGCCAGCTGATGCTCGACAACGTGCCGCGCGACTTCCGCGTGCGCGACGGCGCCGTGGTGCGCACCGCCGGGTTCGTGGCCGACCTGCGCCTGCCGTCGGTCTTCCCCCGCGGCATACCGATCGGGCAGGTGGCCGGCGCCGGGTCGCAGCCGGTGGACACCTTCCTCACCATCCAGGTGACGCCCTTCGCCGACGTGCGCGCGCTGGCGTCCGTGGCCGTGCTCACGCCGCAGTCGCCGGCGGCCCGGCGCCGCGCCAAGGGCTGAGCGGCATGACCGAGCAGATCACGGGCGACATCCCGGCCGCCCGCCCGCTCCCCGTCGGGCGCATCCGCAGCCTGCCGCAGCGGCCCGACCACCTGGGCCGCGTGGCGATCATGGCGGTGGTCGCCGTGCTGCTGCAGATCACCCTCATGCCACACCTCACGGTCGCAGACGGCGCGCCGGACATCTGCATCGCCCTCGTGGTGATCGTGGCGGTGTTGCGCGGGCCCTTCGTGGGCGTGGTCCTGGGCTTCGCGTGCGGGCTCGCGGTCGAGCTCACCACCCCCGTGGGCACGCTCGGCGTGCTGGCCCTCCTCTACCTGGCGGCCGGGTACTGGTGCGGGCGCTTCGTCGACCGGCCCGAGGCGGAGAGCCTCGGGCTGCCCGTGGCGCTGGTGATGGCGGCCTCAGCGTTCGTGCAGGTGGGCTACGCGGTGTTTCAGCTGCTGCTCGGCACCGAGTTCGTGGTGTCGGCCGTGGCCGTGCAGGTGATCGTGCCCTCGATCCTGCTCACGGGCCTGCTGTCGTTCCCGCTGCTGCTCGTCGTGCGGCGACTGCTCGGGGCCCCGGTGGACGTCGAGCCGGGAATGCTTCGCTCGTGAGCACCGTCACCCCGCGATCGCCAGACCTCCCGCCCGGCGACGAGCCGCGCCCGCCGCGCCGTCGCAAGCGGCGCCCGCCGCGGCCGCTGCTGCGCATGGCGTCGTTCACCGTGGGCATCCTGGTGCTCTTCGGCGTGCTGGTGGCGCGCCTGTGGTTCCTGCAGGTGATCGGCGGGGGCGACTACCAGGAGCGCGCCGAGGCCAACCGCCTGCGCACGGTCATCACCGAGGCCCCTCGCGGGGCGATCACCGACCGCAATGGCGCCCCGCTCGTGACCAGCCGCGAGGTGCTCAACCTCGTGGCCGAGCCGCGGCAGCTGGCCGGTGCCGAGCGCAGCGGCGCGCTTCGCCGACTGTCGGTGGCGCTCGGGCATCCCCCCGGGTACTTCGGCGCGAGGGTGACGAAGGCCGCCGAGACCCGGCCGTTCGAGGCCGTGGTGCTCGAGGAGGACACCACGCCTGAGCTGCAGGCCTACGTGGAGGAGCGTCGCGCGCAGCTCCCCGGCATCAGCCTGCAGGCCGCGTACGTGCGCGACTACCCCGAGGGGAGCCTCGCCGCGCACGTGCTCGGCTATACGGGGCCGATCCCCGCCGAGGCGGCTGACGACTACCGCAACCGCGGCTACCTCGGCAACGAGACCGTGGGGCGCGCCGGGATGGAATCCGAGTACGAGCAGTACCTGCGCGGCATCGCGGGGCGCGAGCAGGTGGAGGTCGACGCCCGCGGCGAGGTGGTTGGACGGGGGATCCTCTCGCAGAGCCCTCCGCGTCCGGGGCAGACGCTGCGCCTCTCGATCGACCTGAAGGTGCAGAAGGCGCTCGAGGCCGCCCTGCGCGATGAGGTACGTGGTTCGGGCACGTCCACGGGTGCCGCGGGCGTGGCCATCGACCCCAAGACCGGCGCCGTGCTCGCCCTGGCCTCGTACCCCACGTTCGACCCCGACGTCTTCCAGTCGGGCACCCCGCGCGAGGTTCGGCGTGTGCTCACCAGCCCCAGCCGGCCGCTGCTCGATCGCGCCATCGGCGGCGAGTACCCCGCGGCATCCACCTTCAAGGCCATCACCGCCACCGCGGCACTGCAGAGCGGGCTGTACGCGCCGGGCGAGATCATCGAGTCGCCGGGGTCGGTGGTGCTCTACAAGACCCGCTTCAAGGGCTTCAACGAGACCGATCACGGGAAGATCGGCATCTCGGAGGCGCTTGAGGTCTCGAGCGACACCTTCTTCTATGAGGTGGGCGATCGCTCCTACCGCGTGCGCGGCTGGCCGCTGCAGGAGTGGTCGCGCAAGTTCGGCCTGGGGCGGCCGACGGGCCTCGACACCAGCGAGGGCGAGAGCTCCGGCCTGGTGCCCGATCTCGCCTACAAGCGTCGCACGTGCGACCGCAAGGTCGATCCCATCAACTGCTCATGGCGCCCCGGTGACTCCATCAACATGTCAATCGGCCAGGGCAACGTGCTCGTGACCCCCATCCAGATGGCCGTGGCGTATGCCGCCATCGCCAATGGGGGCACCGTCGTCACGCCCACCCTTGGGCGCGCCGTGGTGGACGCCGACGGGCGCGTGCTGCGCGATCTGCTGAGCGCGCGCGCCACCCGGCCACTCGGGATCTCCGCGCAGAACCTGCAACTCATCCGCACGGGGCTGCGCCGGGCGGCGAACGGCGACGGCGGCACTGCCACCCCGGTCTTCGGGGCGTTGCCCGAGCAGTTCCGGGTGGCGGGCAAGACGGGCACCGCCGAGAACCCGAGCGGCGTGGACCACGCGTGGTACGTGGGGTACGCGCCGGCGGATGACCCGTCGATCCTCGTGGCCGTGGTGGTGGAGCGCGGTGGCCAGGGCGCCAACTCGGCGGCGCCGGTGGTGTGCCGCACCATCGGCGCGTCCCTCGGGTTCGGCACTGACGCCTGCGGCACCGGGGCGAAGGTCAACTGATGGCCACGTTCCCGGGCCAGGTGGAGGGCGGGTCCACGCGCGCACGCACGCAGTCGGCGCTGGCCGGGCTCGACTGGTGGCTGCTCGGAAGCGCCGTGGCCGTGTCGGGCTTCGGGGTGTATGTGGTGAAGATCGCCACCGAGGGGGACATCCCATCCGATCCCGGCTTCTTCTTCACCCGGCAGGTGGCCTACACGCTCATCGGGCTGGTGGCGCTGTTCTTCACGCTCAGGCTCGACCTGGAGCGCCTGTCGCGGTACGCGTGGACCCTCTACGCCATGCTCATCGCCGCCGTGGGCATCGTGCTGGTACTCGGGTCGTCGGCGCGCGGATCCACCCGCTGGATCGAGCTCGGGCCATTGCGCCTGCAGCCGTCCGAGCTCGGCAAGGTGGTGATCGCCTTCGTGCTGGCGGTGATCGTGGTGGAGCGCATACGCACGATGGACCCCGCGCGGCTCTCGCTGCTGGTGGGTGCCATCGCTGCGGTGCCCGCCGCGATCGTGTTCCTGCAGCCCGACCTCGGCACCGCACTGGTGTACGCCGCCATCACCATCACCATCCTGTGGGTTGCCGGGCAGCCCATCACGCACTTCATCGTCGCGGGCGCCGTGGTGGTGGCCCTGGTGGCCCTGGTGCTGTACGTGCTGCCGGCGGCCGGCGTGAACGTGCTCAGGCCGTACCAGGTCGATCGCCTCACGGCGTTCGTGGACTCCGGCGCCGATCGCTCGGAGACCGGCTACCAGCTGGAGCAGAGCAAGGTGGCCATCGGATCGGGCGGGGCGTTCGGCAAGGGCCCTGCGGGCGCGACGCAGACCATCAACGACTTCCTGCCGGAACACCACACCGACTTCGTCTTCGCCGTGGTGGCCGAGATGTTCGGGTTCCTGGGCGCCGGCCTGCTCATCGCCCTCTACTTCGTGATCATCTGGCGGTGCCTGGTAATCATGCGAAATGCGCACTCCGAGCTCGACCGGCTCATGGCGGCCGGGCTCACGGCGATGCTGGCGTTCGAGGTGTTCGTTAACATCGGCATGAACGTGGGGATCATGCCGATCACGGGAATCCCGCTGCCATTCATGTCGTACGGCGGAAGCCACACGCTGACCAACCTCGTCGCCGTCGGCGTGCTCCTTCGCATCGGCCGTCGCGGGCGGGAACTCGGGCCGAGGACGAAGTAGCCATGGGCGCCATCACCACCCTCGCGAAGCGCGTGAACACCTTCGCCAAGGACACGCGCAAGCACCATGAGGAGACCCTCGAGGGCGGGGTCATCGCGATCCTGCCGGGCGACCCCGTGCTCACGGGTGCGCTGTCCGACCTGCTGGGCATTCCCGTGGGCGACCGCCCCCACGCCGACCTGGTGATCATCCCCCTGGGCCCGGGCGATGACGCCACCTCGGCGGCCCGCGAGGCCGCCGCCCGCGCGCGCCAGGACCTGCGCACGCTCGTGGTGGTGATCTGCCCCGACACCCGCCGCGGCGCGCGCGAGGCCCAGGTGCTGGCCGAGCCCGACGTCACCATCGGCGACCTGGTGTTCGCGCCCGACGCCACCGGCGAGGCATCGCTGGGGGCGATCACCGACGGCATCATCCGGGCCCTCGGGTCGCACAAGGTGCCGGCTGCGCGGCGGTACCCCCCGCTGCGCGACGCCGTGCGCCGCAGCATCGTGTCCACCGCCGCGCGGGAGTCCGCCGTGGCGGGGGCGCTCAACTGGTTTCCCGGCGCCTCGGCCTCGCAGTTGGCCATGGTCGTCCAGTCGGGATCGGCGGATGGGCATCAGCTGAGCGCCCGCCGTGTCCCGGAAGTCGCCGCGGCAGTCGCCAGCGGCCTTGTCATCGCTGCCGTCGCCCGTGGCGCGTCACGCGTGGTCCCCGCTCCGCGGTGGCTCGTGCGCGGCGCCATCGCCTGGGGGGCGACGGTGGCCCTCGCCGCCGCGACCGAGCGCATCTCGCATCAGATGGGAGAGGACAACCTCCCCGCCGATGCGCGAAGCGCGCTCAGGTCGCTGCTCGCCCGCGTCCGGAAGGGACGCAAGGAGAAGGACTGATCAAACAGATCCTGGTTTCCGTGGATCGCGCCGAGACGCGCGTGGCCATCGTGGAGGATGGCCGCGTCGCGGAGGTGCAGATCGAACGACGTGGCAAGGCCTCCGTGGTGGGGCACATCTGGAAGGGCCGCGTGGAGTCGGTGCTCGCTGGCATGGAGGCCGCCTTCATCGAGGTGGGCATCGGCAAGAACGGCTTCCTGCACGTGGACGACGTGGTCGCCGTGGGCGTGCCCAAGCGCAAGCGGCTGATCGCGGACCTCCTCAGGAAGGGTGACCAGATCATCGTGCAGGCCGTGAAGGACCCCATGGGCACCAAGGGGGCCCGGCTCACGATGCAGCTGTCGCTGGCCGGACGGTTCCTGGTGTACGTGCCCTTCGGCGACGGCATCGGCATCAGCAAGCGGCTCGACGACGACGAGCGGCACCGCCTGCGCGACATCTGCAAGCGCCTGCCCACCGACGGCGGGGGCATCATCGTGCGCACCGCCGCCGCCGGCGCCTCGGCGCAGGAGCTCGCGCGCGACCTGGCGTCGCTTAACCTGCTGTGGAAGGCCATCCGCGAGCGCGCCGATAAGGTGGAAACCCCAGCCTTGCTCTACAGCGAGGCCGACTCGTCGCTCAAGGTCATCCGGGACATTCTCAACGAGACCGTGGACGAGGTGCTGGTGGACGACCCGCGCCAGCACGAGCGCATCACCGGGTTCCTGCGCCGCACGTCGCCTGAGATGGCCGACCGGGTGCGCCTGTACGACGGCGACAGGCCCCTGCTCGAGGCCCACGGGGTGGACGCCGCCATCCGGTCGACGCTGAGCCGGCGCGTTCCGCTGGCGTCGGGCGGTTCGCTGGTGATCGACGATACCGAGGCCATGACGGTGATCGACGTCAACTCGGGCAAGAACGTGGGCCGCGGAAACACGCAGCTCGAGGCCACCATCACCCGCACCAACCTCGAGGCGGCCGAGGAGGTCGTGCGCCAGCTCCGGCTGCGCGACATCGGCGGCATCATCGTCATCGACTTCATCGACATGGACGACGCCAAGAACCGGCGGGCGGTGACCACGGCGCTCAACGACGCCTTGGCAGCCGACCGCAGCCGCACTTTCGTGGTGGAGATCTCGCCGCTGGGACTGGTACAGATGACGCGGCAGAACATCAGCGACGGCGCGCGGGAGATCATGACCCGCGCCTGCCCCACCTGCGGGGGCCAGGGCTTCGTGGTGAGCGCCGAGACGCACGCCATCGACGCCGAGCGGCAGATCCGCCTGCTCATCGGCGCATCGCCCGAGTCACCCGTGAGCGTGGCCGTGCACCCGGAGGTGGCCGACTTCCTGCAGTCCGACGGCAACGCCGCCCTGTCGGAGATCGAGGATGACCTCGGCGTGTCCATCGCCCTCGAGCGCGATGGTTCGATGGCGCCGGGATCGGCGCGAGTGGCAGGCGCCACGGCCAAGTCTTCGGCATCGGGACGCGCCCGCGCCCGCAACCGGTCGAAGGCCGCCGCCGAGGCACCGGCGGAGGCCGCCGCCGAGTAGTCATGGTCATGGCCGGTGATGGCGCGTGGGGGGCGGTTTCGCTACCCTCCCGGGTCGCGTCCGGAGCCGGGCGCTTCGATGGACGTGGAGAGAGACGTGGCTGATTACGCCGTCATCGCCCTCGGGGGCAAGCAATACAGGGTGCGCGAGGGTGAGCGCATCGTCGTTGACCGCGTAGCCGCGGAGCCCGGCGACACCATCTCGCCCAGGGTCCTCGCCACGGGTGGTGCCGACGGCATCAGCGACGGCGGCGCGGTCACCGCGGAGGTCGAGGAGCACGTGCTCGGCCCCAAGATCACCGTGTTCACCTACCGTGCCAAGAAGGACAGCAAGCGCAAGATGGGCCACCGCTCGCGCCTCTCGCGCGTGCGCATCACCGGGATCGGGGGCTAGGCATGGCTCACAAGAAGGGTGGCGGCTCGAGCCGCAACGGTCGGGACTCCAACTCCAAGCGCCTCGGCGTGAAGGTGTTCGCGGGCGAGGTGGTCCCGGCGGGCTCCATCATCGTGCGCCAGCGCGGCACGGTGTTCAAGCCGGGCCACGGCGCCGGCCTCGGTCGCGACCACACGATCTTCGCCACGGTCTCCGGCCGCGTGGAGTTCAGCAACGGCAACAAGGGCCGGTTCGTGTCGGTGCATCCCGTGGAGGCCCCGGCGGGCTGAGCCGGGTCGGGGCGGTTGCGCCCCGCGCCGTGTCCTTCACCGACCGGGTCAAGATCCACGTCCAGGGCGGACGCGGCGGCCACGGCTGCCTGTCGTTCCGCCGCGAGGCGCACACGCCGAAGGGTGGTCCCGATGGGGGCAACGGCGGGCGCGGCGGCGACGTGCTGCTCGTGGCCGACGACCAGCTCACCGACCTCACGCCATTTCGCACCCGGGTGCATCACAGGGCGGAGGCCGGCGGCGCCGGCGAGGGCCGCAACCGCCACGGGAGGAACGGCGACGCCCTGGAGGTGCACGTACCCCCGGGCACGCGCGTGCTGCGCGACGGCCACGAGGTGGCCATGCTGATGGATGCGGGCGACAAGGTTGCGGTGGCCCGCGGTGGCACCGGCGGCGTGGGCAACCGTGCCTTCCGCTCGTCCACTCACCGCGCACCGCGCACCACCATCCCGGGTGAGGATGGCGAGGAGGCCTGGATCACCCTCGAGATGCGCCTGCCGGTGGCCGTGGCCATCATCGGGCTGCCGAACTCGGGGAAGACGGCCCTGCTCAACGCCATCACCGGGGCCACCGCCACTGTGGCGCCCTACCCGCACACCACCGACGAGCCGGCCCTCGGCCCGCTGGAGGACCAGTTCGGGGTGATCCACCTGGTGGCCGACCTGCCGGGCCTCGCCGCCGATGGCACCGAGCGCCGCGGTGCGGCCCTGGGGCAACTCGAGCGCGCGCGCGCGGTGCTGCACTGCCTCGATGCCGCCGATCATGAGGACCCGGCGGAGCGCCTTGCCCGCGTGCGCGCGGGCGTGGCCGCGTACATGCCGGAGGGGGCGCGCGAGGTGGTGGTGGCCACCAAGTGCGACCTCGCCCCGGCTCCGCCGCAAGCCGATCTGGCCACCTCGGCCGAGACCGGGGAGGGGATCGCGGGCCTGCGCGACGAACTCATCCGATGGCTGTCATGAGCGATGTCATCGTCATCAAGCTTGGCTCGTCCACGCTCGTGGACGGGCAGGGGTGCCTGCGCGAGGAGGTCCTCGCGCGCCGCGCGGCCGAGGTTGCGGGCCTGCGTGCCGCGGGCATGCGCCCGGTGCTGGTGTCGAGCGGGGCGATCGCCTGCGGGCTCGGCACCCTGGGGTTCGCGGCGCGCCCCGAGGCGCTCCCCGACCTGCAGGCGGCATCTGCTGTGGGGCAGGGTGAGCTCTTCTCGCGTTACATCACCGAATTCGGGCGTCACGGCGTGCCGCCGGGCCAGGTGCTGCTCACCTCGGCCGACCTCGGGCACAGGGAGTCGTACCTGAACGCCCGCAATACGCTCGAGCGCCTGGTGGCGCTGGGTGCCGTGCCGGTGATCAACGAGAACGACACCACCGCCACAGACGAGCTCACCTTCGGCGACAACGACGTGCTGGCCGCGCAGGTGGCGATCCTGCTGCGCGCGCGGCTGCTGGTGCTGCTCACCGACCGCGACGGGCTCTATGCGCCCGGCGCAGACGGGCCGGTGCGCATCGACGAGGTTCCCGCGGGCGCTGCCCTCGACGACATCGAGGTGGCCGACCTGGCGGGATCCGGGCGTGGGCGGGGCGGAATCGCCAGCAAGCTCGCCGCCGTGGCCATGGCCACCGGCAGCGGCACCGGCTGCGTGATCGCCAGCGGCGAGCACGACGGAGTCATTCCCGCCGCGGCTGCGGGGGACGCCGTGGGCACGCGCTTCGCGCCGTCGGGCCGTTCAGAGGGTGCCTTCAAGATGTGGTTGCGCCACGCCAAGCCGACCCAGGGCCGCGTGGTGGTGGACGCCGGCGCCGTGCGCGCGCTCATCGACCAGCGGACCTCCCTGCTGCCGGTGGGCGTGGTGGCGTGCGAGGGGGCGTTTCCGGCCGGCGAGGCCGTGCTGGTGGTGGGTCCGGATGGCCGCGAGGTGGGCAAGGGCATCGCCGACCTGTCTGCCGAGGATATCCGCGCCGTTTGCGGCATGCACTCCGAGCAGGCCCTCGCGCTGGTCTCGGGCGGGTCGGCAGAGGTGATCCATCGCGACCGCTTCGTGCCGTCGGTGCGATAGCGTGAACCGCCAATGACGACCACCCACGCATCTCTCGACGAGCGCCTCGATGCCGCCCGCGCCGCGGGGCGGGTGCTCGCGAGCATGTCTGCGGGCGAGAAGGTGGACGTGCTCGAGGCCGTGGCGCAGGCGCTGCTGGTCCGTGCCGACGCAATCATCGCCATGAACGCAGATGACCTGGCAGACGCCCGGCAGGCGAACGCGCCGGCGGCCATGGTGGACCGGCTCATGCTCGACCAGTCGCGCATCGGGGCCATGGCTGCGGGCATCCGCGCCGTGGCGGCGCTGCCAGACCCCGTGGGCACCATCACGGGTGGCTGGCGCGTGCCGAACGGGCTCGAGATCATGGAGACCCGCGTTCCGCTCGGCGTGATCGGCGTCATCTACGAGGGCCGCCCGAACGTGACCACCGATGCCGCCGCGCTGGCCCTGAAGAGCGGCAACGCCATCGTGCTGCGCGGAAGCCGCATCGCCGTGCGGTCGAATGAGGTGCTCGGTGACGTGGTGGCCGGTGCCGTGGCCGGCGCGGGAGTGCCCGCCGCCGCCGTGACGATGCTCGGAACCGATCGTGACGAGATGCTGGCGCTCATCCAGGCCGAGGGGAAGATCGACCTGGTCATCCCGCGCGGCGGAGACGAGCTGAAGGCCTACCTGCAACAGAACGCCCGCGTCCCGGTCATCTACGCGGCGTCGGGCAACTGCCACGTGTATGTCGATGCCGATGCCGACCTCGACGACGCCCTGGCCATCGCGGTGAACGCCAAGGTGCAGCGCCCCGGCGTGTGCAACGCATGCGAGACGCTGCTGGTGCACCGCGACGTGGCCGCGGAGTTCCTGCCCCGCGTGGCCGGGGCCCTGTTGGCCGAGGGCGTGGAGCTCAGGGTCTCGGATGAGGTGCGCGGCCACCTCGACGGCTTCGCGGATGACGTGGTCGAGGTCACAGATGAGGACTTCGCCACGGAGTTTCTCGACCTCATCCTCTCAGTGGGAATCGTGGGGTCGGTGGACGAGGCCGTGGACCACGTGAACAGGTTCGGATCGGGCCATAGCGAGTCGATCGTAACCCGGTCGCTCGATGCGGCCCGTGCATTCCAGCAGGGCGTGGACTCGGCGGTGGTGTACGTGAACGCCTCCACGCGCTTCACGGACGGCGGCGAGTTCGGCATGGGCGCCGAGATCGGCATCTCCACCCAGAAGCTGCATGCCCGCGGGCCGATCGGCCTCGCCCAGCTCACCACGGTGAAGTACCTGGTGACGGGCACCGGCCAGACCCGCTGAGCGATGCGCATCGGAGTGATGGGCGGTACCTTCGACCCGCCGCATGACGGGCACCTGGCGCTTGCCCGCGCGGCTGCGGCGCAGCTCGGCCTCGATCGCGTGATGCTTGTGCCGGCCGCCGAGCCGCCGCACAAGCCGGGCGGCGCCACGATGCCCGCGGCGCAGCGCATGGCGCTGGTGCAGGCGGCGGTGGAGGGCGACCCGGTGCTCGAGGCCTCGCGCGAGGAGATCGACCGACCGGGGCCGTCGTACACGGCCGACACGCTCGAGCGCATCGCGGGCGCGAACCCCGCTGCCGACCTCTGGTTCATCCTCGGCGCCGATCAACTCGAGGGCTTTCCGGGCTGGAGCCGCCCCGAGCGCATCGTCGAGATCGCGCGCTTGGCAGTGGCGTCCCGGCCGGGTGCCGGTGATCCGGCCATGGACGTCCTCGCGGGCACTGTGGCCGCCGGCCGGGTGGACGTGGTGGACATGCCCGAGATTCCCATCTCGTCCACCGAGGTGCGCGCGCGCATCGCCCGCGGCGAGGACGTCTCGGCGCTTGTCCCGCCCGCCGTTGCGGCGATGCTGCGGGCCGACACGTCGTCTTGATGGCGGACGCTGCCGCGAGTAGCCTGCGCATGTCGGATTGACCTACAGGGGAGACCCCTCGGACACCAGGGAAATCGCGCGCGCAGCCGCGGCCATCGCCCACGAGAAGAAGGCGGAGGACATCGTGCTGCTCGACATGCGCGGGCTGGTGGACTACACGGACTTCCTCGTCATCTGCACCGGGCGGACGCCGCGGCAGACCAAGGCGATCTCCGAGGAGATCCGCCATCGGCTCAAGAAGGACCTGGGCGTAACCCCCCGCCGCGTGGAGGGGGAGAAGGAGGGCGACTGGATCCTCATTGACGCCCTCGACATCGTCGTGCACGTGTTCACGCCCGAGGCACGCGACTTCTATCGCCTCGACCGACTGTGGCGCGAGGCCCCGCTGGAGCAGTTCGCGCCGTCCCCGGCCTGACGGGCGGGCTGCCACCGCGCACGCCGTCGGTCTATACTCCACGCCGCACCCGGGGGATTAGCTCAGCTGGGAGAGCGCTACGCTGGCAGCGTAGAGGTCACCGGTTCGATCCCGGTATCCTCCATCCGTCCCGGGGGCCCGGCCGGTATCGGGCGGGTGCCCCGACAAGGCATCCCTCCTTCGTGAATTCCCTCCGCTAGCTCCACCAAGCCCTCCTCGCAGGCGTCGTCCTCGCCCCGGTCCTCATCACCGGATGCGGCGCAGGGGAGCCCCCGGCCACGACGACCGCCACGGGCACCACGCGTGCCGCCGAGGGCGGCCAGCCGGTGCTGCAGACGGACCTCGTGAACGACCTGCCCGTGCCGGTGACCGCGCGCGAGACCGGTCACACCGGCTACTGGGAGCTGGCTCCCGCCCCCGCATTCCCGGACGGACCGAACGGCGAGGTGCCGGCGGGCAAGACGGTGAGCATCTGGATGCGCCCCGTCACCTGCTACTTCCAGCAGGTCAGCAAGCGCGGGATCGGCGCGGGAGTCGGCATGGAGTTCTCGGCGGGAGCCGGGGATCCCGTCACGCCGGGCTACTCCCTCGACGTGATCCGCACGACGTCGCAGTGCGGCAGGGACAGGTCGCGGACCTGGCACACCAACGAGGGCAAGTGGAACCTGAAGACGTCGCCGCCCACGGCGTCGTTGCGCTACACGGACCCCGCCACCGGCACCGAGAAGGTGGCCACCATCACCGGGACGAACGTCGCGGAGAGGATCACCCCGCCCCCGACCTGAGCGTCAGCCGCCGGCCGCGAAGGCGGCCATGCGCGGGAACACCTCGCGCACCTCGGGGAGCAGTGCGCGCGCCATGGCGAAGTCGTGGATGGCGCCCGGCGCCCCGATCACCTCAGAGGGCGTGTCCGCCGCGGCGCAGGCCCCGGCCCAGTCACGGATCTCCGCGCACATGAGCTCCGCGCCACCCGCCGTGATGAGCATCGGCCCTCCCGGGGGCGTTGCGGTGGGATGGGCCGACATCACGTGGGCCGACGCTTACCACCAGGCCGATGGGCTGGTCCACGAGGCCAAGGCGGCCGGCAAGAGCCAGCTGGTGACCGGGCTATTGCTCGGAGCGGGCGACCAGCAGTGATCCCGGTGCTCGTCGTGCCGACATGCATCTGCATCTGCTGACTCACATAGGCACCGGCACATGTTCAAAACGTCGCGCCTTGCACTTGGGGTGCTGCTCTCCGGCGCAGCCATCGCCACGGGAGTCGGCTGCGGCTCGTCGTCCGACTCCGCATCATCTGGCTCCGCGTCATCCGGTGGAGCCGAGTACTGCGCCGAGGTGCGAGACGCGTTCATCTCCTCGTGCAGGGACAAGGCCGTGTCCGAGACCGAGCCGCTGCTCGAGGCCGAGGGCCTGCCGCAGGAGGGTGTGGCCGACCTCGAGAAGGCCGTTGGCGCCCTGTGCCCGGGTCAGATCGCCTGCATCGAGGCCAATGTGAGCGAGGCCGGCTTCGGCGCGCAGACCGATGGCGCGAAGGAGGCCCAGGCCATGTGCGCCGCGGACAGCGGGGCAGCTGCCACCGCGGTGGCCGACGGCACCGACACCACCGACTCGGGCGCCCCCGCGGCTGATCAGGGTGCGGATCGCCTCCGGGTGGGCGCCTAGGCGGCCACCCGGAGCGCGTCCGGGTCGGGCTCGGGCACGTCGCGGTTCATGAGCAGCCCGCACACCACCGCCGAGAGCAGGAAGATCCCCGCAGCCCACCAGAAAGCCGTGGTGTAGCCGTCCACCTGCGCGGCCGCCTGCGTTGCCGGCGACTCGGGGTCGGAACTCGCCACCACGAATCCGGTGACCGCGCTGGCGAATATCGTGCTCAGCAGCGCCGTGCCGATGGAGCCACCCACCTGCTGGGTGGTGTTGACCATTGCCGATGCCACGCCGGAGTCGTTGGCCTCAACGCCCATGGTGCCCACCTCGAAGCAGCAGGCGAACACCAGGCCCAGGCCCAGGCCCGTGACGAGGAGGCCGGGCAGCACATGGGTGAGGTAGGCGGTGTCCACGCCGACCTGCGTGAAGAGCAGCTGTCCGACCATGCCGAGCACCATTCCGAGCGTCACCGGCAGGCGCGGTCCGGTGCGCGGCAGGATGAGCGCCGTGCTGGTGGTGGCCGTGAGCATGATTGCGCCGATCATGGGCAGGAACGCCAGGCCGGTCGTGATGGGCGAATACCCCAGGGTGGCCTGCAGGTAGTAGGTGAGGAAGAGGAACACCCCGAACAGCGCCGCCGAGGCAAGCGCCAGCCCCAGGTAGGCACCCCCTCGGTTGCGATCGGTGAGCACGCGCATGGGGAGCATGGGTTCCTTCGATCCGATCTCGATCCACACGAACGCGGCGAGCAGCACGACACCCACGAGGAGCAGCCCGATGGTGACGCCGGATGTCCAGCCGTCGGTCTCGGCCGCGGTGAAGCCGTACACGAGCGCGAGGAGGCCCAGCACCGACGTGACGGTGCCCGGGACGTCCAGGCTCGCCTTGCGGCGCCCCTGGTGCACCAGCAGCACGATCGCCCCGATTGCGGCGGGGATGGCGAGGATGAGGTTCACCCACAGGCACCAGCGCCACGAGAGGTACTCGGTGAGGATTCCGCCGAGCAGCAGCCCGAGCGCGCCGCCGGCGCCCGCGATGGCGCCGTAGATGCCGAACGCCTTGCCGCGCTCCTTCGCATCGGTGAATGTGGTGGTGAGCAGCGACAGGGCGGCCGGCGCCAGCAGCGCGCCGAAGAGGCCCTGCAGGGCGCGAGCAGTGACCAGCACCGTGAAGTCCTGCGCAACGCCACCGATGGCGGACGCCACGGCGAATCCGATGAGCCCCCAGAAGAACACCCACTTGCGCCCGAGCACGTCGCTGAGGCGTCCGCCGAAGAGCAGCAGGCTGCCGAACGCCAGGGCGTAGGCCGTGATGATCCACTGGCGGTTGGAGTCGGAGAAGCCGAGGTTGGCCTGCGCCGAGGGCAGCGCGATGTTCACGATGGTGGCGTCCAGCACCACCATGAGCTGGGCGATGCCCAGTATCGCCAGGATCACCCAGCGGCGGCTGTGCTGGCGCTGCTCCGGGGCCACCCCCGCCACGGCATCTGACACGCGGTCCTCCTCGTCGTCCATCCGGGGCGCGGGGCTGCGGGCACGGCGTGGGCCCGGCGCGGGACCCTAGCGGCTCGCGTCACGTCTGGCGCCGAGGGTGGCGACGGCCCAGCGCACGGCATCGACCATGGCATCGAGGCGGTGCAGCTCATCGCCGTCGATCTCCCCGCTCCACGCGAGCAGCAGCCAGCCGCCCTCGGCCTCGATCAGGTCGATGTCGGGGATCACGCGCCGCTCGGCCAACTGCTCCTGCACGGATGGATCGAACACCGCGAATACGTCGACCGGATCGGCGTCATCGGCCACCTGCACCGCGTAGCGCTCCCGGAAGAGGTCGTTCTCGAGGTCCTGCACCCTCATCTGACCCCAGCCCCGGGCGGCGTCGCCCGCGCCCCGGAACAGTCGCTCCACGGCCGACCGCCGCACCAGGCGCATGGGCGTCACCCGCAGCGGATGCTCCAGCAGCGCCACGAGGTCGTAGGTGTATGTGGTGTGCCGCTCGCCCTTCGACCCGTAGGTGTCCTCCTCATAGCAGTGGCTGGCGATGCGCGTGGGTACGCCGTCGACGGCGCCGGCGACGACATCTGTGACGTAGCGCCGCGCGCCCATGCGCAGCAGGGGTGTGGCCTCGGGGAACGACGCGTCGGCGAGCTGCTGCAGGTCGAAGAGATGCTCGGAGGGGTCGGCGGCGGGCTGCGCGGGCATGTCGCGTCCCCAGTAGGCCCACCCCCGGGAGGTGGCCCAGTCGCGGATGAGCTGCGACGTGGCGCTCCGGCCAGCGGCCCGCCACGCGAAGAGCACGGCGAAGCCCAGCACGAGCACGGCGCTGATGACGCCGCCGCCGACTGTCCAGGCGGTGCCCCGCGTTGACGCCGCGTACGCGCACAACGGCACGAATGCCGCGAGGCCGAGGATGGTCCATACAGTCGTAGATCGCATGCGGCGTCGCGCGGCGGCCCAGCGCCGGGCGCGATAGCGGTCATCTGCGACCACTGGCTTCTTTCCCACCGGGCGATTGTGCCTGAGAACGGCGACGGGCCCCTCGCGGGACCCGTCGGGTGCTTCATGGGGACGCCCTCGGGGGCGCCAATTACCTAGATGGCGCTGACGCCCTGGGCCTGCGGGCCCTTGGGGCCCTCCGCGGCGGTGTAGCTCACGCGCTGCCCCTCATCGAGGGTGCGGTAGCCCGAACCCTGGATCTCGGAGAAGTGCACGAACAGATCCTTGCCCCCGTCATCGGGGGTGATGAAGCCGAAGCCCTTCTCGGCGTTGAACCACTTGACGACGCCTTCCGGCACGTTTTCCACCTTGTTCGGCGAGGCTTGCCACTGCTCGTCGAACTTGGGTACCGACGGCCTGCACGTCCACGCATTTCTCAACCCCTCTGCTGAGGAGCATCGCGGATGCTAGTCCGGTCCTCGGCGGCAGGCCCCCGAAGGAGTCATATCGTCACCGCTTGTCGCGCGTGCGTATGAAAGCCGTGAGCCCGAAGGTGCTCACGGCGGAGAGCCCCATGCGCCGGTAGAAGCCGTCCGTCTCGCGCTCGGCGATGAGCACCTGGTGGTGGAAGTTCTTCATGGGGTAGTGGTCGAGCACCGCCTGCAGCAGCTTGCTGCCGATGCCCTGCCGGTGGAAGTCGGGCTTCACGAGGATGTCCGCGATGTACACGGCGAAGGCGCCATCGCTCATGGTGCGCACGAATCCCACGACCTCACCGTCCTGCACGGCCACCAGCGCCAGGTCGGCGCGCTCCACGGCGATGCGCAGCCGCTCGGGGTCGCGCGCATGGCTCCACCGGTTGGCGGCGTACACCGACAGGATGGCGTCGAAGTCGTCGGCGACATCGGCCGCGCGGATCTTCGTCTTGGCGCCGAGTGTTGTCAGGGGTGGTCCCCTCCGTTACTTGGTACTGTCGCCCGCCGATGACCCCACCGCCGCGCGCACTCCCGGAACGCTACGACCCGGCGGCGACGGAGGCCCGATGGCAGTCCGAGTGGGACGCCGCCTGGGCCTTCCACGCGGAGCCCGTGGCCCGCGACGGCGAGGCCGTTTCGGTGCCCGGCGCCCCCAAGGCGTATGTGCTCGAGATGCTTCCGTACCCCTCGGGCGAGATCCACATGGGGCACGTGAAGAACTATACGGTGGGTGACGTGGTGGCGCACTTCCGCCGCCGCACCGGCCACGTGGTGTTCCACCCCATGGGCTACGACGCCTTCGGCCTGCCGGCCGAGAACGCGGCGATCCGCACCGGCGAGCCGCCCGCTGAGGTGACGGCGCGCAACATCGCGAGCATCCGGTCGCAGTTGCGTCGCCTCGGGTTCTCGATCGACTGGGGCACCGAGATCTCCACGGCCGATCCGCAGTACTACCGGTGGACCCAGTGGATCTTCCTGAGGTTCCTCGAGAAGGGCCTGGTGGAGCGCCGGGAGGCCGCGGTGAACTGGTGCCCGCAGGACCAGACCGTGCTGGCCAACGAGCAGGTGGTGGATGGTCTGTGCGAGCGCTGCAGGAGCCCGGTGGAGCTGCGCCAACTGCCGCAGTGGTTCCTGCGCATCACCGACTATGCGCAGCGACTGCTCGACGACATGGCGCTGTTGGATGACTGGCCTGAGCGCGTGCTCACCATGCAGCGCAACTGGATCGGCCGCTCCGTGGGCGCACGCGTGGAGTTCCGCCTGGCCGACGACCCCGACACGGTCATCCCGGTGTTCACCACGCGGCCCGACACGCTCTACGGCGCCACGTTCTTCCTCATGGCCCCCGAGCACCCGCTGGTGCCGCGGCTGGTGGAGGGGCGCCCGGAGCAGGCGGATGTGACGGCCTACGTGGGAACGGCGGCCCGCACGGCGGTGGCCGAGCGCAGCGCGGCCGAGCGGCCCAAGACCGGCGTGTTCACGGGTCGGTACGTGGTGAACCCGGCAGGTGGCGATCAGATTCCCGTGTGGGTGGCCGACTACGTGCTGATGGACTACGGAACCGGGGCCATCATGGCCGTGCCGGGCCACGACGAGCGCGACTTCGCCTTCGCGCAGGCTCATGGCCTGCCGGTGCAGAGGGTGATCGCCCCCGTAGGCACTCCCGCCGACGCCCCCCTCAACGAGGCCTGGACCGGCCCCGGGCTGCTCGTCAACTCCGGTCCGCTCGACGGCATGGACGTTGATCAGGCCAAGCAGGCGATGTGCGATGAGCTGGCCGGCCGGGGGGAGGGGGAGGCCACGGTGGGCTACCGCCTGCGCGACTGGCTCATCTCGCGCCAGCGGTACTGGGGCGCGCCGATCCCGGTGGTCAACTGCGAATCGTGCGGCGTGGTTCCGGTGCCCGACGACCAGCTTCCGGTGCTGTTGCCCCATGTGGACGACTACGCGCCGCAGGGCAGCAGCCCACTTGCGGCGGCCGCCGACTGGGTGAACACCGCCTGCCCCGCGTGCGGCGGCGCAGCGCTACGCGAGACCGACACCATGGACACCTTCGTCGACTCGTCCTGGTACTTCCTGCGCTACACCGCACCGCACTTCACGGGAGGCCCCTTCGACCGCGACATCGCCGACTACTGGCTGCCGGTGGACCAGTACATCGGCGGGGTGGAGCACGCGATCTTGCACCTGCTCTACGCGCGGTTCTTCACCAAGGTGCTCCACGACCTGGGCCTGGTGGGCACGCGCGAGCCCTTCGCGCGGCTGTTCACGCAGGGGATGATCCACCACCAGGGCGCCAAGATGAGCAAGAGCCGCGGCAACGTGGTGTCCCCCGACGAGATCATCCAGCGCTTCGGCGCGGACACCCTGCGCCTGTACATCCTGTTCATGGGCCCCGCGGCCGACGACGCCGAGTGGAGCGACACCGGCGTGGAGGGCCAGCGCAGGTTCCTCGATCGCGTGTGGCGCCTGGTGCGCGGGCTGCCGGGCGACGTGGATCCCGGTCGCCCGTCCCGGGCCGACGTCGAGGGCGATGCGGTTGCGCTCGCCCTGGTGCGCAAGGCCGAGGCCACCGTCGAGAAGGTGACCCAGGATATCGGCGAGCGGTTCTCGTTCCACACGGCCATCAGCGCCATCCAGGAGCTCGTGAACCAGGCCACGCGCGACATGGCGGACGGGGCGCTCGATTCGGCGGCCGGGGCGAGGGCGCTGTGGCATGCCGCTCGCACCACGGTGTCGCTCATCTTTCCGTTCGCGCCGCACATCGCATCGGAACTTGGGGAGGCGATGGGCGGCGAGCGCCTATGGGATCAGCCGTGGCCCGATGCCGACCCGGCGTTCCTCGTGGCCGACAGCGTGACCATCGTGTTTCAGGTGAACGGCAAGCTGCGCGACCGCGCGGACGTCCCCCCCGACATGGACGAGGACGCCCTGGCCGCGATGGCCCTGTCGCTGCCCAAGGTGCAGGCCGCCATGGGGGGCGTCGAGCCCACGCGCACCATCGTGGTGCCCGGCAAGCTGGTGAACGTGGTGGTGGGCGGGAAGTAACGCCCCCGCGCGGGGTGCGTCACAGGGCGTGCGCCACGCGTCACCGGCGCGCTCATAGGGTGGGCGCATGGATCGCCTGCTGCCATGGCTCCGGAGGTCGGGGTGGATGTACGCCCTCATCGCGCTGGTGCTCGCGGTGATGGCGTGGAGATCAATGGGCGGCGAAGAGCCGCGCGCGCAGGCGCCCTCCGCCGCTCGGGTGAGTCGCGCGCCCGACGTCCCGAAGGTGACGCTGGTGCACGTGGCGGGTGCGGTGCGAAAGCCGGGGGTCTACCGCGTGGGCGGCGACTCGCGGGTGATCCAAGCGGTGCGCATCGCGGGGGGTCCCACGCGCGACGCCGACCTGTCGCGGCTCAACCTGGCCGCGCCGCTGGCCGACGGCCAGCAGGTGGTGATCCCCGTGCGACCGCCCGCGGCCGGGAGCGGGCCATCGGGCCCCGGGGCTGCGCCGGGCGCCGGTGCCGCAGCGGGGGCGAGCAGCGGCCCGGTGAGCCTGTCGTCGGCCACGGCCGCCGACCTCGAGGCGCTGGACGGCGTGGGCCCGGCCCTGGCCGCGCGCATCATCGCGTGGCGCGATTCGCACGGCGGCTTCTCCTCGGTGGATGCGCTCGATGAGGTGCCGGGAATCGGCCCGGCGCGCATGGAGGCCCTCCGGCCGCATCTCACGCCGTGATGCGGCACGTGCCGCTGGCGGTGCCGGCGGCGCTGGTGGCGGGTCTTGTGGCCGGTGGCATGGGCCTGCCCGCCACCCTTCTTGCGCCCGTGGGCATGCCGATGGCACTGGTGGCAGTGCTGGCTGCGGCGGCAGCCGCTGGTGGCGTGATGGCCCTGCGCGCGGGCGTCACGGCCGTTGCGCTCGCCTGCGTGTGCGTGGCCTGCGCCGCGGGGGGTGCGGCATGGGCATCGGTCCGCGTGCCGGCCACCGTTCCCGCGCCCGTGCATCGGTTCGGCCCGGCCGCGGGCCCGGCCGTGGTCACCACCCTCGCCAGCACGACGCCGCGGGGCACGCGCATGCGCGTGGAGGCCGGGGCGATGTCCGGGGCGGGCGCGCCGCGCGCGGGCACGGGCCTGCTGCTGGAGCTCCCAGAGGGCGTGACGCCCCCTCAGGTCGGCCAGGTGGTGCGCGTGGCGGGGTCGGTGTCCCCGGCGTCGCGCGCCGGATCGCCCGGTTGGTGGGTGGGGTGGCTTCGCCGCCAGGGAGTGTCTGCACGCCTTCGCGCCGACGCGTGGCGCCCGGCCGGCTGGCGTGGCGGTCCGGCTGGTGCGCGCGATGCGCTCCGGCGCTGGGCCCAGCGCAACGTGTCCGCCGGCCTCACGGGCGACCGCGAGGCCATGGTGCGCGGGATGGCGCTGGGCGGCGGCGATGGGCTCACGGACGGCGCGTCAGCCAGCATGCGCGACGCCGGCCTGTGGCATCTGCTTGCGGTGAGCGGGCAGAACGTCGCGGTGATCGGCATCGGGGTGGTGGCCGCCCTCGGTGCCCTCGGCATCGCCCGCGTGCGGCGGGTGCTGATGGCCGGTGCCGCGATGCTGGCGTACTGCCTGGCCTGCGACGGCGGGGCGTCGGTGCTGCGCGCGGGCTTGATGGGGGCCATCGGGGTGGTCGCCGACCTGCGCGGCGGGCGCAGGGCGCCCTGGAACGCGCTGCTCGTGGCGCTGGCCGCGATGCTGGCGCTCGATCCACTGGCCATCGGCGACCCCGGGCTGCAGCTGTCGTTCGCCGCCGTGGCGGGGCTCTTCGCCATCGCGCCACCGGTGGGGGAGTGGCTGCGGGGCGTGATGCCCGGTCGCGCCGCCGACCTGGTGGGGCAGTCCGCCGGGGCCGGGCTGGCCACGGCACCCGTGCTGGCGCTGGGCTTCGGCAGCATCTCGCTCGTCGGCCTCATCGCCAACTTGGTCGCCGTGCCCGTGGCGGGGCCCGTGGTGGCGGCGGCCATGCTGGGCGTGGCGGGCAATGCCCTGTGGCACCCGCTGGGCGTTCTGCTGGCGTGGGTCGCGGCCCTCGGGGCATCGATCATCCTCTGGGTGGCCCGCCTGGCGGCGGCCATCCCGGGCGCCGTGCAGCAGGTGCCGCCGTGGGGAGCCTTGCCGCTGGCGTTGCTCGCCGCCGCGCCGCCCCTGGCCTGGTGGTGGCTGAGGAGGGTGCCCTCCGCACCCCGTGGCACCGGACGCCCGCGTGATCCGTCCGCCGCGCCGTCACTAGCCGCCGCTGCGCCTCGAGGATCGCCCGCGCCTGGGCAGGGGGCCGTGCGCTTCGGTGCGCGCGCGGCGGTTGCCTCGGTGCTGGTGGTGGCAGCACTCTGGCTCCTCGCGCCCATGCTCCCGGGCTGCGGGCACCCCGTCCTTCCCGCCGGGCCGGCCGTGCGCATGCTCGATGTGGGGCAGGGGTCGGCCGTGGCGTTGCGGTCGGGAGGCGTGGTGGATGTACTGGTTGATGCCGGCCCGCCGGGCGAGCCCGCCCCGGTGGTGGCCGCGCTCGACCGCATGGGCGCTGCCGGCATCGGCGCGCTGGTGGTGAGCCACGGCGCCGATGACCACGCGGGGGGAGGCCTCGACCTCATCGACCGCGGCCGGGTGGGGCGCCTGGTGCTGCCGGCCGGCGATGCATCCGCCCCGCTCGTGCGGCAGTTGGCGCGCCGGGCGGGGGACGCCGGCGTGCCTGTGGAGTGGGCAGGGGCAGGGGTGGCCGTCCAGGCCGGTGGATGGGACGTGACGGTGATCGGCCCGGGCGACCGCGTGCCGCCATCCGCGGACGCCAACGAGCGGTGCCTGGTGCTGCGCGCCCGGGCGGATGGCATCACCGCGCTCCTCCCGGGCGATGCCGAGAGTCCGTCGCTGGCCGGGTTGCCACTGGCGCCCGTCGACGTGCTGCAGGTGCCCCACCATGGGTCGGATGATCCTGGCCTGCCGGGAGTGCTGGATCGCCTGCGCCCCGCGGTGGCGCTCGTATCTGCGGGGGAGGGCAACAGCTACGGGCATCCGCGGGCCGCCACCCTGCAGGCGCTGGGCCAGGCCGGCGCGCGGGTGCTGCGCACGGACCGTGACGGCGACATCGATGTGCGCGCGGGCAGCAGCAGCATCATCGTGGCCCCGGGGTAGCCTTGGTGCGTGTCCACGAAGGAGCCGCTCAAGCCCGTCTACTGGATCCACGGCGAGGACCGCGCCAAGGTGGACCTCGCGGCGCAACGGCTGGTAGCGCGCGTGGAGGCCGAGGGCGGGATGCCTGCCGAGAGGTTCGAGGCATCCGAGGTGCCGGCCACCGAGGTGCGGGCCGCGTGCGAGGCGATGTCGTTCGGCGGCACGCGGCTGGTGCTGGTGCGCCGGGCCGACGAGTGGAAGGCCGCCGACCTGGAGCCGCTCATCGAGTACCTCGACGATCCGGTTCCCTCCACGTGCCTGGCGCTGGTGGCCGACGGCACCCCCACGCCACGCATGCTCAAGGCCGTGGAGACCGCCGGCCAGGTGCTGGCCTACGGCCCCCCGCCCGACAAGCGCGGCAACGAGAAGGCGCGGGCCAAGTGGTTCCGCGACTTCATCCAGGGCGAGGTGAAGAGGCGCGGCAGCACCATCAGCGGTCCACTCGCCGACGAGGTGGCGCGGCGCGCCGGGCGCGCGGGAAGCGATGCCGGGCACCTGGCCAACGAGGCAGCCAAGCTCGCCGTGGCGGCCGGGGACGCCCCGGTGCAAAAGGAACACGTGGAGGCCCTCGTGGTGGTGGACCCCGAGGCGAAGGCCTACCTGCTGGGCGACCTCATCGTATCGGGCGACTCACGCGCGGCGCAGGACCTGCTCGCTGACCTCGCGGGGGGCAGCGACACCACCGACCCGGTGGTGATCCAGCGCACGCTGGCCCGCCACTTCCGGGGCATCGCGGTGGCCCAGGCCCCCGGCGCCACGCAGGACGACGTGGAGCGCATCACCGGGCTCAAGGGCTACCCGGCGCAGAAGGCAGTGGAGCAGGCCCGGCAGGTGGCCCCGGGCGCCGGCGAGTGGTGCGTGGCGCGCCTGGCCGATCTCGAACTCGACTTGCGCGTGTCGGCGCTCACCGATCTCGGCACCTCGCGCGGCGACGGCGAGCGCATGGTGCTCGAACTCGGAGTGCGCGACCTGATCGGAGCATGCCGAGGCACCTAACCCCGGTGTCAGGCACTTAACCGGCCCGCGCGCCGTGCGTGACGCACGGTTAAGTGCCTGACACCGGGGTCAGGCGCGTGGACCGGCGCTGGTGTCGCTCCTAGGCGGCGGACTTCGCCGCGAGGCGCGCCACGCGGGCCTTGCGACGGGCAGCGGTGTTCTTGTGCATCGCACCGCGGGCTGCCGCGCGGTCGATGGTCTTCATCATCTCGGCGGCCTGCTCGGGGGTGATGGCCTCACCCGACTCGGCGGCAGTGGAGAGGCGCTTCATGCCGCTGCGCACGGTGGAGCGGTAGCGGATGTTGGTGTCCCTTTGCTTGAGGGAACGACGGTTGCGCTTCTTCTGCTGCTTGATGTTGGCCACGCGGAAATCTCCGTTTTGCGGTAGGTCGGCCGGGTATCGTAGCAACGGATGACCGGGGCGACGCCGCGAGCGTGACGGACACAGGCACTGCTCAGCGCCGCCGGGGAACCGGCGGGCTCGGGCGGTCGACGGCGCTTTTCTCGTTCTGGACGGCGGTGAGCCGCGTCGCCGGGCTGGTGCGCGAGATCCTCGCCGCCGCCCTGTTCGGCACCGTCGGGGCCATCAACGCGTTCGTCATCGCGTTCCAGGTGCCCAACCTGCTCCGCAGCCTGGTGGCCGACTCGGCCATCTCGGCGGCGATGGTGCCCATCTACACCCAGTTGCAGGAGCAAGATCGCGACCGCGAGGCGAGGCGCCTGGTCGGCGCGCTTGCGAGCGTCATCACGCTGGGCCTCGGTGCCATCACGGTGGTGGCCATCATCAGCGCGCCGTGGCTCATGCCGCTGTTCGCCCCCGGGCTCGACCAGCAGCTGCAGGACCAGGTGGTGTGGCTCGCGCAGCTGATGTTCCCCATCGTGCCACTGCTCGGGCTCACGGGAATCGTGGCCGGGGTGCTGCAGGCCGAGGGACGGTTCACGCCCACGGCGTTCGTGCCGGTGCTGTGGAACGCGGTGATCATCGTGGCGCTGGGCGTGTTCGCGCCGTTCGCCCCCGAGGACAACCGCATCTGGATCTACGCGCTGGGAATCCTCGCCGGCACCCTTGCGCAGCTCCTCTACCTGCTGCCCAAGCTCAAGGGCCTCGGGCCCTTCCCGATCTCGCTGGGGCTCGGCAGCCGCCTGGTGCGGCGCGTGCTGGTGCTCATGCTGCCGGTCACCGTCGGGCTGGGGCTCATCAACATCAACGCGGTGGTGGACGGCATCTTCGCCACGCTGGTGAGCGACCAGGCCCCCCGTGCGATCGACGCCGCCTTCCGCTTGTACATCCTGCCGCAGGGGGTGTTCAGCGTGGCGATCTCCACGGTGCTGTTCCCCACCATCTCGCGCATGGCGGCCAATCGCGACTACCTCGGGCTGCGCGACGCCGTGGCGTCGGGCCTGCGGCAGATCTTCTTCCTGCTGCTGCCCGCCTCGGCGTTCCTCATGGTGCTGTCGGAGCCGGTGGTGCGGTTGGTGTACCAGCGCGGCGCGTTCGACGTGTATTCCACGCTCATCACGTCCGAGGCGCTGTTCTTCTTCACCATCGGCCTGGTGTTCAACGGCGCGAGCCTTCTGCTCATCCGCGCGTTCTTCAGCATGCAGCAGCCGTGGCTGCCCACCACCGTGGCCGGCGTCGGCGTGCTGGTGAACGCCGCGCTGAACGCGATCCTGTACATCCCGCTGGGGGTCGGCGGAATCCCGCTCTCGACGTCGATCACCAGCCTGGTCACCTTCCTGGCGCTCGCCTACTACCTGAGCACGCGCACCGGCAACCTCGACGGCCGGTTCATCGCCCAGGGGTTCGTGCAGGCACTGGTCGCCGCCATCGTGGCGGGCCTCCTCGGCTGGCTGGTGTGGCGCGTGCTCGATGACGCCTTCGGCACGTCGCTGCTCGCCCAGCTGGTGTCGGTGGGGATGGCCGCGGCCGCCACGCTGTTCGCCATCCTCGCGGCCGCCCGCGCCATGAACATGCCCGAGATGACGGCGATACTGAGGATGCTCAGCCGCCGTCGCGGACTGCGATAGGGTCGCCCCCGTGGACCAGTCGCACATCCGCAACTTCTCGATCATCGCCCACATCGACCACGGCAAGTCGACGCTGGCGGATCGCATCCTGCAGCTCACGGGCGCCATCAGCGACCGCGAGATGCGCGAGCAGGTGCTCGACTCCATGGACCTCGAGCGCGAGCGCGGCATCACCATCAAGGCTCAGGCCGTGCGGGTGCTCTACACGGCGGACGACGGCGAGACCTACCAGCTGAACCTCATCGACACGCCCGGCCACGTGGACTTCTCGTACGAGGTTTCGCGCAGCCTGGCCGCGTGCGAGGGCGCCCTGCTGGTGGTGGACGCCAGCCAGGGCATCGAGGCCCAGACACTGGCCAACGCCTACATGGCCATCGAGGGCGACCTCGAACTGGTGCCGGTGCTCAACAAGATCGATCTCCCTGCCGCCGACCCCGCGCTGCACGCCCGGGCGCTGGCCGACCTCATCGGTGACGACCCGGAGCACGTGCTGCGCATCTCGGCCAAGACCGGCCAGGGCGTGAGGGAGGTGCTCGAGGCCATCGTCACCCGGGTGCCCCCGCCAGCCGGCGCCCCCGCCGCGCCGCTTCGCGCCCTGGTATTCGACTCGGTATACGACCAGTACCGCGGCGTGGTGGCGTTCGTGCGCGTGATGGACGGCGAGCTCAAGGCCGGCCAGCAGGTGCGCGCCATGGCCACCGGCGCGGGCTTCGCGGCCGAGGAGGTGGGCGTGATGTCGCCCGCGATGAGCCCCGTGGGCCACCTGTCGGCGGGGGAGAGCGGGTACATCGTCACGGGCCTGAAGAGCCTCGTTGACCTGCGCGTGGGCGACACCCTCACGCTCGCGGCATCGGCCGCCTCAGAGGCGCTGCCGGGCTACCGCGAGGCGAAGCCCATGGTGTTCTGCGGGCTGTTCCCCGTCGACGCCGACGACTACCCCGGCCTTCGCGACGCCCTCGAGAAGCTCTCGCTCAACGACGCCTCGCTGGCGTGGGAGCCTGAGACCTCCCAGGCGCTGGGCTTCGGGTTCCGCTGCGGGTTCCTCGGACTGCTGCACATGGACATCATCCGTGAGCGTCTCGAGCGCGAGTACGACCTCGACCTCATCACCACCACGCCCAACGTGGAGTACGAGGTCACCACCACCTCGGGCCAGTTGCTCGAGGTGCGCTCGCCGGTCGACCTGCCGAGCCCCAACCACATCGAGCAGATCGAGGAGCCCTACGTGCGCTGCACCATGCTGGTGCCGCAGGACTTCGTGGGAGCGGTGATGGGCCTGTGCCAGGAGCGGCGGGGGAACTTCGTGACCATGACTCCCATCGAGAACCGCCAGCAGGTGGTGTACGACATGCCGCTGGCCGAGATCGTGCTCGACTTCTACGACCAGCTGAAGTCGCGCACGCGCGGGTACGCGTCGCTCGACTACGACCCCATCGGCTACCGCCAGAGCCCGCTCGTGAAGTTGGACATCCTGCTGGCCGGCGAGCCCGTGGACGCCCTCTCGATGATCGTGCACCGCGACAGCGCCTACGCCCGCGGCAAGGGGCTGGTGGAGAGGCTCAAGGAGACCATCCCGCGGCAGATGTTCGAGGTGCCGGTGCAGGCGGCGATCGGCGGCAAGATCATCGCCCGCGAGACCGTGAAGGCGAAGCGCAAGGACGTGCTGGCCAAGTGCTACGGCGGCGACATCAGCCGCAAGCGCAAGCTGCTCGAGAAGCAGAAGGAGGGCAAGAAGCGCATGAAGCACGTCGGCAGCGTCGAGGTGCCGCAGGAGGCCTTCCTGGCCGTGCTGCAGCTGGATGGGGCATCGGGGCAGTGACCGGCGGCGATCCCGCGGGGGTCGCGCACCTGTACGTGCACCTGCCCTTCTGCGCCTCGCGGTGCGGGTACTGCGCGTTCGTGGTGGAGGTGGGCCGCGATGACGCCCGCGAGGCCTACCTGCGGGCGGTGCTGGCCGAGCTGGCGCGCGAGCGCGATGTGCTCGGGCCGCTGCACACGGTGTACCTGGGCGGCGGCACGCCCACGCTGATGGGCGCCGACCGGCTGGCCGTGCTGCTGGGGGAGATGCGGCCCATGCTGGCCCCGGGCGCCGAGGTGACCGTGGAGGCCAACCCCGAGACCCTGGACGACCGCCAGGCGCATGCGCTGGTCGATGCCGGGGTGACCCGCGTGTCGCTGGGCGCGCAGTCGTCGCGACCGCACCTGCTCGAGGTGCTCGACCGCCGTGCGCGGCCGGGCGATGCCGAGCGCGCCGCGAGGGCCGTGCGCGACGCGGGAATCGCCCGGTTGTCCATGGACCTCATGCTGGCGGTGCCCGGGCAGTCGTCCGGCGACCTGGCCGCCGACCTCGACTGGGTCACATCCCAGGGCCCGGATCATGTGTCGTGGTACGAGCTGGAGTTCAAGGAGGGCAGCGCCATCGCGCGCGGGCCCCATGCGCCGCCCGATGACGACCTTGCCGCCGACCTGTACGAGCAGGCCGTGGAGGGGCTCGAGGCGGCCGGCTACCGGTGGTATGAGCTGGCCAACTTCGCGCGCCCCGGTGCCGAGTGCCGGCACAGCCTCGCCTACTGGCACGCCCGCGACTACCTGGGCATAGGCGTGGGCGCGGTGAGCACCGTCGGGGGAGAGCGCCGCCGAAACGCACCGGGCCTGGACCGCTACATCGCGGCGCTGGACGAGGGCGCGGAGCCCCCGCGCACCCGCGAGGTCGTGGACGCTGACACCCGCCGACGCGAGCGCTGGATGCTGGGCACGCGGCTGGACGAGCCGCTCGACATCGCGTGGGCCGGGCCGCCGGACAACCCCGATGCGCTGGGCGCGCTGCAGGCCCGCGGGCTGCTCGAACGCCGCGATGGCACCGTGGTGCTCACGCGCCGTGGCCGACTGCTTCAGAATGTCGTGGTGCAGCAGATCATGGACTTCGCATGAGCACCGCCGACGCCGACACCACCGCACCGCTCACCGCGCGGCAGGAGGACATCCTGCGGGCGGTGGTGCGCAGTCACATCGAGAGCGGCCAGCCCGTGGGCAGCAAGCACATCGCGGGCAGCGGCGGGCTCGACTGGGCGTCGTCGACCATCCGCAACGAGCTCCACCGGCTCGAGGAGATGGGCTACCTCGATCACCCGCACACCTCGGCCGGCCGGGTGCCCACAGAGGCGGGGTACCGCTACTACGTGGACGAGCTGCTGCCGCGCGAGCCACTGCCGTCCACCGGCACCGACCTGCAGCGCACGCTCGGCGCCGACGTGGCACACGTGGAGGTGGACCAGACGCTGCGCCGCCTGGCCGACGCCATATCGGAGGTCACCGACCTGCTGGGCGTGGTCACCGGTCCGCCCGTGGCGTCGGCCACCGTGCGCCACGTGGAGGTCTTGCTGCTGCAACCGCAGATCGTGACGGTGGTGGTCATCACCTCCACGGGGGATGTGACCAAGCGCCTGTTCGCCTTCGACCGCCCGGTGGATCCCGGCGTGGCCGACTGGGCCGCGGCGTTCCTCAACGAGCGCGTGCAGGGGCGGGCCGTGGGCTCTCGCAGCCTGGCGTCGCGCCTGGCCGACCCCTCGCTGGGGCCCACCGAGCGGGCGTTCCTCGAGGCCATCATGCCCGCGCTCACCGATATGCAGGAAGACCGCGCGATGTACATGTCGGGCCAGGCCCGCGTGCTCACCGACGCCCGCCGCGGGGAGATCACGGAGATCGATGGCCTCATGCGCGCGCTCGAGGAGCGCTACGCGCTGCTGGCGGTGCTGCGCGGCGCGCTCGACGGGTCGCGCACCTACCTGCGCATCGGGTCGGAGCTGCCCACCGATCTCTCGGGGGTGTCGATCGTCGCGGCCGGGTACGGTCCCCCGCGGGGCAACCTCGGGGCGGTGTCGCTCATCGGGCCGGTGCGCATGGACTACGCGCTGGCCATCGCCACCGTGCGCGAGGCGTCCCGGGCGCTGTCGGCGTACGTGGAGGACGTGTACGGGTGAGCGAGGACCCGCGGTTCGAGATCCTCGAGGTGTGGCGCAGGCCGCTGGGCGACGACGGCACGGCCGCCGTACGCGTGCTCGCGCGCGTGGAATCGGGCGCCTACGGGCCCGAGGAGTACGCGGTGGGCGTGAGCCTGGACCCCGACTCGGTGTTCGACCCCGTGTCGGAGGAGACCGACGTGTTCTCGGGCCTCACGTTCGCCGAGGCGCACTGGGTGGCGGCGGTGATCGCCAGCAATGAGCGCCGCGCCGAGGATGCCGAGGCCCTGCTGTTCGACCTGCGCGTGCCAGTCGACCTCGAGTGGCGCGACATCGACCTGTCGTCGGTGGTGGTGGAGCCGGGGGGCGTGAAGTCGACCCCCCTGGTGCCGTGGAATCCCATGGACGCCCCGGCGTCCACCCGCTGGGCAATCGCCACCTACACGCTCGACTGCGGCCACCAGGCGGTCGAGTTGCTGCGCCAGGACCCCGACTCGGCGCCGTTCTGGATCGAACAGGGCGCCGTGGACCACCTGGCCGCGCGCGACGCCCGCAGCCTGGCTCGCATGCTGCTCGAGGCGTCCACGCTCGAGGAGGCCCGGGTGCTGGTGGAGTCGGCGCAGGCCAACCTGGCCACGCATCCCGAGGAGCACCCCGGGAGGGACGATGCCGACCACACGTGACTACTACGAGGTGCTGGGCGTCTCGCGCGGCGCATCCGACCAGGAGATCAAGTCGGCCTTCCGGCGGCTGGCACGCGAGCTGCACCCCGATGTGAACCCGGGTGACCCCACCGCCGAGGAGCGCTTCAAGGAGGTCGCGGAGGCCTATGAGGTGCTTTCCGACGCCGACCAGCGCGCACGCTACGACCGCTTCGGCCACGCCGGCGTGCGCGGTGCCGGAGGCGGCGCGGGGGCGCAGGGCTTCGGATCGTTCCAGGATATCTTCGATGCCTTCTTCGGCGGCGCCGACATCTTCGGCGCGGGCGGCCCGGCGGCGGGCGAGGACGTGCTGGTGGCCACGCAGGTCACCTTCGTGGAGTCGGCGCTGGGGGTGGAGAAGGACGTGGTGGTGGAGCGGGTGGAGGAGTGCCAGGCGTGCGATGGGGTGGGTGCGGCGCCCGGCACCGAGGTGCACACGTGCGCCACCTGCGGTGGAGCGGGCCAGATGCGCCAGGCCGTGAGCACCCCCCTTGGGCAGATGGTGCGGCAGACCCCCTGCCCCTCGTGCCGCGGCACCGGGCGCGAGATCTCCACTCCGTGCGGCACCTGCGGCGGGCGCGGGCGGGTGCGCGCGCGATCCACCGTGAGCGTGCGCGTGCCGGCGGGAATCGCGACGGGGCAGCGCATCCGGCTGCAGGGGCGCGGTGGTGCGGGCGACCCCGGGGCGCCGGATGGCGACCTCTACGTGGAGGTGCGCGTGCTGCCCGACGACCGCTTCATCCGCGACGACCTCGACATCATCCACGAGGTCAGCGTCCCCGTGACCGCCGCGATGACCGGCACCACCGTCTCGGTTCCCACCATCGAGGGCGAGGAGCAGGTGGAGGTGCGCGCGGGAACGCAGCCCGGCGCGGAGATCCGCCTCAAGGGCAAGGGCTTCCCCGTGGTGCACGGCCGCCAGCACGGCGACCAGGTGGTGATCGTCGATGTGCGCGTGCCGCGCATCACGTCCGACGAGGGCCGCGAGGCCCTGCGTCCGCTCTCCGAGCACCTGGAGGAGCACGGGGACGATGGCGATGACGAGGGCTTCTTCGGCCGGCTCCGCCACGCCTTCCGCTGATCGCATCATCCGGCTCACGGCCGTGGTGGCCGCGGGCGACGCCGACCTGGCGGTGGCCGAGTGCCACGCGCTCACGGGGGTGGGATGCATGCAGGGCGATGCCCAGGGCGGCAGCGTGGCCATCGACATCTGGATGCCCGTCGCGCAGTGCCCGGGAGCCGACGCCCTGCGCACGCACCTGGCTGCCGCGGGCGTGGACGCCACGGTGTCGCAGGCCGACCAGGACGACTCCTGGCGCGACGCCCTGCGCGACTTCCACCAGCCGGTGGTGGCGGGGCGCGTGCGCGTGCGTCCGCCGTGGGTGGCGCCGGTGGCCGGAATGCACGATGTGGTGATCGACCCCGGCATGGCCTTCGGCACCGGCCAGCACCCCACCACGCGCACGGCGCTCGAGCTTCTGCAGCGCGAGCCCGTGCGGGGCGCCGTGCTCGATGCCGGGTGCGGGTCGGGAATCCTCGCCATCGCGGCGCGCAGGCTGGGCTTCGGGCCGGTGGCGGCGATCGACTTCGACCCCGACTCCGTGGCGGCGACGGCCCGTGCCGCCCGCGCCAACATGGTGGACGGCATCCACGTGCGCCGGGCGGTGATCGGGGAGGATCCCCTGCCGGTCGCCCCGGTGCTGCTGGCCAACATCACGCTCGAGGTGCTCACCGTGCTCGCGCAGCAGATCGCCGGGGCGCAGGGACCTGACGCCGGCGTGGAATCCGGCGCCGGGCGCAGCTCGCCGGGACGCACGGTGGAGCACGCGGTGTTGTCGGGGCTGCGCCAGCACGAGGTGGACGCCGCCGTGGCGGCGTTCGCTCCGCTGGGACTGACCGAGGCCGAGCGCATGCCCGAGGACGGCTGGGCGTCGGTGAGGCTGCGGGCGTGAGTCGCCCGGCCGCCCACAGGTTCCGCTATGTGGTGGGCACCGATCCCGTGGCGGGCGCCCCCGTGGTGCTGGGCGATGCCGATTCCCATCACCTGGCGCGCGTGGTGCGGCGCAGGGCCGGGGATGAGGTGGAGGTGATCGCGCCCTCTGGGCTGCTGTGGCCCTGCGTGGTGGACGACCCCGGGCCGCCTGCCGTGCTGCGGGTATCGGGTGACCCGCGCACGGCGCCCACCGTGCCCCCGGTGCACCTGTGGGTGGGCCTGTGCGATGCCTCGCGCCTCGACTTGATCGCCGGGAAGGCGGCCGAGCTGGGCGCGCTCTCGCTGGGCGTGATGGCCACGGCGCGCGCCAAGCGGGTGCCCGATGCCCGGGCCTGGGGCAAGCGCGCCGAGCGCATGGCCCGCGTAGCCGAGGCGGCGGCCCGCCAGAGCGGCCGGGGCACGTGGCCCGCCCCGGGGCCGCTGGTACCGTTCGACCACGTGCTGAGCCAGATCGTTCCCGAGGAGGGGGTCATCCTCGACCCCCGCGTCACCGCGCCACTCGCGCAGGTGCTGGGTGCCCGCCCGCACGATGCCCCGGTGGCCCTGCTGGTGGGCCCGGACACGGGGTTCGCCGATGATGAGTTGCAGACCGCGGCCGATCGCGGCATCACATCGGCGGCCCTGGGCGACGGCATGCTGCGCACCGAGACGGCGGCCATCGCGGCGCTGGCGCTGGCCACCAGCGGGCGCGAGGGGAGGGGCTGATGGCCGACAACTGCCTGTTCTGCAGGATCGTCGCGGGGGAGATCCCCGCTCAGGTGCTGCGCCGCGAGAACGGCATGGTGGCGTTCAACGACATCAACCCGAAGACCCCCGTGCACGTGCTGGTCATCCCCGAGCGGCACGTCGACTCGCTCGCGGGGGTGGAGGGGCTCACCCCCGCGGAGCGATCGGACATGCTGGCGTTCATCGCCGCGGTGGCGCGTGAGCACGACCTCGAGCCCACGGGCTACCGGGTGACCACCAACCACGGCGACGACGCCCGGCAGAGCGTGCACCACCTGCACTGGCACGTGATGGGCGGATCCCGTATGTCGGACATGATGTGAGGCGCGCATGAGCGAGAGGGTCATCGAGGTGCCGGACCGCGTGGCCGTGGAGCTCGCGGGAGAGCACGACGCCGTGATCCGCGCGCTGGAGGACCGCCTGAAGCTCGACATCAGCCTGAGGGGCAACCGCCTGGTGCTCACGGGCGACGACCCCCGCGTGGACCGCGGCGTGGCCGTGGTGGACGAGCTGGCGCGCCTCGTCGACTCCGGGCGCACCATCGCACCCACGATGATCGAGGCCGTGGCGTCGGCCGTGGAGCAGGCCGGACGCCCCGACGCCCTGCTCGGCGACGTGGTGTGGCGCCACCGCCAGCGCAGCATCACGCCCACCACGGCGGGCCAGAAGGCCTACGTGGACGCCATCAGGACGAACACCATCACGTTCGGCATCGGCCCGGCAGGGACGGGCAAGACCTACCTCGCCGTGGCGCTCGCCGCCGCGGCGCTGTCGCGCCGAGAGGTAGGGCGCATCATCCTCACGCGGCCCGCGGTGGAGGCGGGGGAGAAGCTGGGGTTCCTGCCCGGTGACATCGCGGCGAAGGTCGACCCCTACCTGCGCCCGCTCTTCGACGCCATGCACGACATGCTCGATGCCGACCGCGCGCAGCAATACCTCGAGCGCGGGCAGATCGAGGTGGCGCCCCTGGCCTTCATGCGCGGCCGCACGCTCAACGACTCGTTCATCATCCTCGACGAGGCGCAGAACACCACGATCGAGCAGATGAAGATGTTCCTCACGCGCCTGGGCTTCGGGTCGACCGTGGTGGTGACCGGCGACGTCACGCAGGTCGACCTGCCGCGTGATCGCCGGTCGGGCCTGGCCGACATCGAGCGCGTGCTCGGCGGAATCCCCGGCATCGGCGTGGTGCGCTTCACCAAGGACGACGTGGTGCGCCACAAGCTGGTGCAGCGCATCGTCGAGGCCTACCGCGTGCATGAGGAGGGCGACAACCCGTGGGGCGAGGAGACCTGATCGAGGTCGAGGCACGCCTCGGCGACGGCGCGCAGCGGGTTGACCTGGCGCCGCTCGTCGACCACGTGCGGTTCGCATGCGCGCAGGTGGGCATCGAGAGGGCCACGGTGGGCCTGGTGGTGATCTCGCCCGACGAGATGGCGGACATCAGCGGGGCGCACCGCGGCACGCCCGAGCCCACCGACGTGCTGTCGTTCCCGGTGGACGGCCCCGAGGCGCGCGACTGGCCGACCGAGGGACCGCCGCCCGAGCTCGGGGACATCCTCATCTGCCCCGAGGCGGCGCAGGAGCCCCTCACCACGCTGGCCGTGCACGGCCTACTGCACCTGGTGGGCTACGACCACGAGGTGGACGACGGCGAGATGCTGGCTCTGCAGGACGACATCGTGCACGCGGCCGGGTCGGCATGAGCACGCCCGACGACGACCGCCCTGCGCAGCGCCTGCTGCGCGAGCCGCGCCCCGGTGCGCTTCCCAAGCAGGGGTCGCTGCGCTCGTCGTTCACGTGGGCGTTCGAGGGCATCGTGTTCGTGCTGCGCACGCAGCGCAACATGCAGATCCACGTGGCCGCCGGGGTGCTGGTGCTCATCCTCGCCCTCGTGCTGGGGGTCAGTCGTTTCGAGCTGCTAGCGCTGGTGATCGTGGTGGCGCTCGTGCTGGTGGCCGAGATGTTCAACACGGCGCTCGAGGCCGCCATTGACGTGGTGGTCACCTCGTACCACCCCGTCGTGAAGGTCGCGAAGGACGTCGCGGCGGGTGCCGTGCTCATCGCCGCGCTCGCGGCCGTCGCGGTGGCGTACCTCATCCTCTACGGCCGGCTGTCGGAGCCGGGCCGCGACCTGCTGCAGGGCGTTCGGCAGGCCCCCACGCACGTGGCGGTGATCGTCATCGTGGTCGCCGTCATCGCCGTGGTGGCGCTCAAGGCGTATTCGGGCGCCGGCACGGCGCTTCGCGGGGGGTTCCCGTCGGGGCACGCGGCGGTGGCGTTCGCCGCGTGGATGGCCATCACGCTGATCGTGCTGCCCCTCACCCACGGGGCGCTGGTCTCCACCCTGGCGTTCCTCATCGCCCTCCTGGTCGCGCAGTCGCGCGTGGAGGCCGGATTCCACTCGGCGGCCGAGGTGGTTGCGGGCGCGCTGCTCGGCGCGGGGCTGACCCTGCTGCTGTTCCAGATCTGGGGCTGACGGATGGCGCCCGGCACGCTGCGGTCGGGCCTGTTGGCCCTGGCCGGCCGCCCCAACGTGGGCAAGTCGACGCTGGCCAATGCGCTTGCCGGGGCGCATGTGGCCGCGGTTTCCGCCCGGCCGCAGACCACGCGCCGCCGCGTGCTGGCCGTGGCGCGCGGGGACGGCTGGCAGGCGGTGCTGCTTGACCTGCCGGGGTTCCAGCGCCCCGCCGACCGGCTGACCGAGCGAATGCAGGACACCGTCGACCGCACCGTGGCCGACACCGATGCCGTGCTGTTCGTGCTGAATGCCGCGGAGGAGGTGGGCAGGGGCGATCGCTTCATCGCCGACCGCCTGGCGTCCACCGACCTCCCCGTGGTCGTGGTGGTGAACCAGGTGGACCGCGTCGACCGCGACCGGGTGGCGCAGGTGATCGCGCAGGCCGCGGACCTGGTGCCCACGTTCCGCGCCATCCACCCGGTGAGCGCGCTCACGGGGGAGGGCCTCGCGGCGCTGCGCGAGGAATTCCCCGCGCTGCTGCCGGAGGGCCCTCCGTACTTCCCCGACGGGGTGAGCACCGACCAGACCGACGACGAGATGGCCGCCGAGATGATCCGCGAGGCGGCCATCCAGCGACTTCGCGATGAGGTGCCGCACGCGCTCGCCGTGCAGGTGGAGGAGATCACACCCGCCCGCAGCGGCCGGCGCGTGGAGGCCTGGATCTTCGTCGAGACCGAGAGCCAGAAAGGCATCGTGGTGGGGAAGGGCGGCGGCATGATCCGCGACATCGGCACGCAGGCACGCGAGGTGCTCTCGCGCGCATGGGGAGAGCCCGTGCACCTCGACCTGCAGGTGAAGGTGAGGCCCAGGTGGCGTCGCGACGACGCCATGCTCGACCGCCTGGGGCTGTAGGGGCCGCGCCCGCCGGGCACCGACCGTGCCCGCCTATACTTCCGCGCCATGCCGAACGCCCCAGCAGAGCGCCCGTCGTGAGGGCCCGTGAGCTCGCCAAGAGCTGCGATTTCACGCTGCTTCGCGCTGGCGTGACCGCCGACGACCTGGCGGCGCACTGCGCCGCCGCGGCGCGGCTGCACATGGCATCGGTGGTCGTGCCGCCCGCCATGGTGCGATGGGCCGCCGACACGCTGAGGGGCGGCGACGTGAAGGTGGGCACGGTGGTGAGCTACCCGTTCGGCACCGATGACACCGTCGCGAAGGCCGCCGTCACGCGGGCTGCCATCGCCTTGGGCGCCCGCGAGCTGGACGTGGTGATGAACGTGTCGGCCCTGCTGTCGGGGCGGCCGGGGGTGGCGCGCGCCGACCTGGGCGCGGTGGTGGATGCCGCCCGCGATTCCACGAGCGCGCACGTGATGGTGCGCGCTGTCGTGGAGGCCCCGCTGCTGGGCGAGCACCTGCTTCGCCGCGCATGCCAGGTGGCGTCCATCGCGGGGGCCGACTTCGTGGTGACCGCCACGGGGCTGTCCGGCCCGGCGCGCACGCAGGACGTCGAGGTGATGCGCAACTGCCTGGCGGCCGACATCGGCGTGGTGGCGGCGGGCGGGGTCACGAGCATTGACGCCGCCGTCATGCTGCTCGATGCCGGAGCCCAGCGCGTGGCCACGGCCGGCGCGGCCGACATGGTGGCTTCGCTCATGGGCGTGGCGGCGTGAGCGCGGCCGCCGACGGGCAGGATGACGAGGCGCCGCTGCGCGTGCGCTTCGGCGAGGACGGGCTGGTGCCGGCCATCGTGCAGGACGCCGGGACAGGCCGCGTGCTCACGCTGGCGTGGATGAACGCCGAATCGCTGGCGAAGACCCTGGAGACCGGCGAGACATGGTTCTGGAGCAGGTCGCGCGATGAGCTCTGGCACAAGGGCGCGACCAGCGGCAACACGCAGGAGGTCGCGGGCATCGCCACCGACTGCGACCGGGACGCCATCGTGGTGTCGGTGGTGCCCGCGGGGCCGGCGTGCCACACCGGCGAGACCTCCTGCTTCCACGACCCCCTGCAGGGCGACGTTGGGGCCGACAACGCGCCGTTCGCGATGCTGCCGGACCTCGCGGCCATCGTCACTGCGCGTGCCGCCGACGCCGACCCGGCGTCGTCGTACACGGCGTCGCTGCTGGCCAAGGGCATCGATACCGTGTGCAAGAAGGTGGGCGAGGAGGCCACCGAGGTGGCCATCGCCGCCAAGGGCGGGGAGCACGACGAGCTGGTGTACGAGAGCGCCGACCTGCTGTACCACCTGGTGGTGCTGTGGGAGTCGCAGGGCGTGAGCGTGGCCGAGGTGGCCGAGGAGCTGGCGTCGCGGAGGCGGGCGGCGGGGTGACCACCCTGCGCATCGACGTGCCCGCGCGCGCGGCCGGCGATGATCTGCCCGTCACGCCCGCGCTTGACGGCGTGCTCGCCGCGGCCGGCACCTACCGCCAGGTGCCCTTGGCCCACACCTACCTCGACGACTGCGAGACCCCCGTGAGCGCCATGCTCAAGCTGCGCGACGGCGGTCCATGCTTCCTGCTCGAGAGCGCCGAGCAAGGCCAGCGGCTCGGCCGGTACTCGATGATCGGCATCGACCCGCAGGCGGTCGTCCGCGCCGAGGGCGGGTGCATCACCCTGCGCCGCCCCGACGGATCCGAGGAGCAGCTTGACGCCGACGACCCCTTCGGGGTGATGCAGTCGCTGGTGGATGAGGTGGCCATGGCGCCCCCGGCCGAGCCGCTGGCGTTCTGGGGCGGCGCCGTGGGCTTCTTCGGCTACGACCTGGTGCGCGCGGTGGAGCACCTCCCCGACGTGCCCGATGACGACCTCGGCATACCCGACATGGTGATGATGCTCACCGGGCCCGTGGTGCTGTTCGACCACCTGCGGCGCTCGACCACCATCATCGTGCCGTGCCCGGTGGATGAGGGCGTGGACCCCTCGGTGGCCTACGCCGCGGCCGTGGAGGCCATCCGGTCGATCAAGCAGCGCCTTCAGGGCCCGGTGCCGCACCCGGCGCCGCACGGCCCGGTGCAGGTGGGGCCGGTGGAGAGCAACATCGGGCATGATCGTTTTTGCGACGCGGTGCAGGCGGTGCGCGAGTACGTGTTCGCGGGTGACGCCTTCCAGGTGGTGCCCTCGCAGCGGTTCTCGGCCACCGTGGGCCTGGAGCCCTTCGCGGTGTACCGGGGCCTTCGCACCGTGAATCCCTCCCCGTACATGTTCTTCATCGACTGCGGCGACGTGCAACTGGCGGGATCCTCACCCGAGATGCTGGTGAAGGTGACCGAGGGCGTGGTGGAGACCCGTCCCATCGCCGGCACGCGCCAGCGCGGCGCCGACCGCGCCGAGGACCTCGCGCTGGCCGAGGAGTTGCTCGGCGACCCCAAGGAGCGCGCCGAGCACGTGATGCTGGTGGACCTGGGGCGCAACGACGTGGGCCGCGTGTGCGCCCCGGGGTCGGTGCGCGTGAAGGACCTCATGGTCGTGGAGTACTACAGCCACGTCATGCACATCGAGAGCAGCGTGGTGGGGCAGCTGGCCGACGGCCGGCGCGCCGTGGATGCGCTGCGGTCCACGTTCCCCGCGGGCACGCTCTCGGGCGCCCCCAAGGTGCGGGCGATGGAGATCATCGACGAGCTCGAGCCCACCAAGCGCGGCCCGTACGGCGGCGCGGTGGGCTACATCGGCTTCGACGGCAACCTCGACACCTGCATCACCATCCGCACGATCGTGTGCCGTGACGGCCGCTGCCACGTGCAGGCCGGCGCGGGCGTGGTGGCCGATTCCAACCCGGAGTCGGAGTTCGAGGAGACCCAGCGCAAGGCGGCGGGGATGTTCCGCGCCATCGAGGTGGCGGCGCAGCAGGAGGACTGGTGACCGTGGCCGCGCAGCCGCACGTGGTGATCGTCGACAACTACGACTCGTTCACCTACAACCTCTTCCAGTATCTGGCCGAGCTCGGCGCCAAGGTGGATGTCTTCCGCCACGACCGCATCACGGTGGAGGGCATCCGCGACCTCGCCCCCACTCACCTGGTCATCTCGCCGGGGCCCAAGACCCCGGACGAGGCCGGGATCTCGCTCGAGGCCATTCGCGAACTGGCCGGCGAGATGCCCATCCTCGGCGTGTGCCTGGGGCACCAGGCCATCGGCCAGGCGTTCGGGGGCACGGTGGTGCGCGGCAGCGAGCCCGTGCATGGCAAGACCAGCGAGATCGCCCATGATGGCCGCACGGTATTCGCCGGCCTCGCCGACCCCATGACTGCCACCCGCTACCACTCGTTGGTGGTGCAGCGCGAGGGCCTGCCCGACGTGCTCGAGGTGTCGGCGTGGTGCGACGGCGACGTCATCATGGGGCTGCGCCATCGCGACCTTCCAGTGGAGGGCGTGCAGTTCCATCCGGAGTCGATCCTCTCGGGCGAGGGCAAGTCGCTGCTCGGGAACTTCCTGGGCATGGCCGCGTGACGCCCGACCCGGTGCTGACCGAGTGCCTCGGGCGCCTGGTGGCGGGCGACGACCTCTCGCGTGACCTCGTGGAGCGCGCCGTGGGCGTGATCATGGACGGCCAGGCCAGCGAGGTGCAGGTAGCGGCGTTCCTCACGGCGCTCCGCGCCAAGGGCGTCACGGCCACCGAGCTCTCGGGCCTGGCGCAGGCGGTGCGTCAGCGCGCGGAGCACGTGCACGTGGACGAGACCCACCTGCTGGTGGACACCTGCGGGACCGGCGGCGGCCCGTCTACCGTGAACATCTCCACCGGCGCGGCCTTCATCGCCGCGGGGGCGGGCGTCAAGGTTGCCAAGCACGGCAACCGGGCGGTCACCTCTGGCTGCGGCAGCGCCGACGTGCTCGAGGCGCTGGGCGCGCGGGTCGACCTTGCGCCCGATGCGATCGGGCAGTGCATCGACGAGGTGGGGGTGGGGTTCATGTTCGCCCCGTCGCACCACCCGGCATTCCGCCACGTGGGTAACGTGCGCCGCGAGCTGGGGATCCGCACGGCGTTCAATATCATCGGGCCGCTTGCCAACCCCGCGGGCGCCACGCACCAGGTGATCGGCGTCTTCGACCCGGGCTACCTCGACACCGTGGCCGAGGCCCTCTCGATGCTGGGGTCGCGCCGCGCGCTGGTGGTGGCCGGCCGCGACGGCCTCGACGAGATCAGCACGGTGGCCGTGACCGACGCCGTGCTGTGGGACCACGACGGCTTCCGCAGCCTGCAGATCGACCCGCGTGGCCTGGGGGTCGACGCCCCCGCCGGCGGCGCGCTGGACGGCGGCGACCCCGCTGCCAACGCCGCCGCGCTGCGCAGGGCGATCGGCGGCGATCCCGGCGCGGTGCGGGACATCCTCGTGCTCAACGCCGGCGCGGCCGTGTGGATGGCGGGCCTCGCGCACTCGCTGGAGAAGGGCATGGGGATGGCAGAGGACGCCGTCACCTCAGGCGCCGCGCTCGACGTGCTCGACCGCTTCGCCGCCCTCACCAACGCACTGGCGCCGGCCGGGGAGGCCGCCACGTGAGCAGCTTCCTCGAGGAGGTCGTGGAGCGCACGCGGGCCGAGGTGGCCGCGCGGCGCGAGCTGGTGCCGCTGGGGGCCCTGCAGGATCGCCTCGCGCCCCCGCCGCGCAGCCGCCCGTTCTCGGAGCGGCTCGTGCAGGAGGGCATCTCGCTCATCGCCGAGATGAAGCGCGCCAGCCCGTCGAAGGGGCCCATCCGTCCCGACGCCACCGTCACCGACATCGTGCGCGCGTATGAGTCGTCCGGGGCATCGGCCTGCTCGGTGCTCACCGAGCCGCACTGGTTCGGTGGATCCCTCGACGATCTGGTGGAGGCCCGTGCGGCGTGCGAGTTGCCCCTGCTGCGCAAGGACTTCATCGTCGATCCCTACCAGCTGGCTGAGGCGCGCCTGGCGGGGGCCGACGCCGTACTGCTCATCGTCGCGGCGCTCGACCCCGCCGAGCTGACGTCGCTGCAGGACCAGGCCGATGAGATCGGGCTCGACTGCTTGGTAGAGGTACACGATGAGGACGAGATGGAAACAGCGCTCGAATGCGGCGCGGAGATCATCGGCGTGAACAACCGCAACCTCCAGACACTCGACGTGGACCCCGAGACCGCCCTGCGGCTGCTGGCGGACGCCCCCGCGGGCACGATCGTGGTCGCCGAGTCGGGCATCACCTCGAACGCCGACGTGCAGCGCCTGGAGGATGCCGGCGTGGACGCCATCCTCGTGGGCGAGGCCCTCATGCGCGAGGACGACCCGGCCGCTGCCGTGCACGCCCTGCTCGGCACGAGGTCCGATACGTGATCCGCGGCGCCGGACTGGCGATCCCGGCTCTCCTCATCGCCTTCGCCCCCGTCGCCCTCGGCGCGGCGGCGCCGGGCACGGTGGAGGTGCGCGACGAGAACGGCGCGGTGGTGGGCACGCCGTTTACCGGCACCGACGCGGTGCAGGATGCCGTGGCCTCGGTGCTCACCACGCGCGCACCGGAGTCGCGCCCGTGGAGCGTGGTGGCGGGTGCGGGCACCTACGGCGACTTCGCAGTGAAGTCGCCGAACCTCGCGATCGGTCCCGAGGCGGGCGCCGCCGTGGTGATCAGCGGCGTGGGCGTGCGTGACGACACCGGCGGCGGATGCGTGGACATCTCGCGCGGCGCGGTATCGGTGACCGGCTTCACGTGCACGGCGCCCTCACGCACCGGCGTGAACGTGGCGCTGCGCACCAGCGAGGGCGGGGTGTCGCTCGCCTCGCTCACCATCGAGCGCCCGGGTGTGGATGGCATCAGCGTCACCGGAGGGAAGGGCCTCAGCATCACCTCGCCGGTCATCACCTCGCCCGTCCGCGACGGCATCCGCCTCACCATGCTCGCCAGCCGCCAGCCGGTGACGCTCACCGGAGGCTCGGTCACCGGCGCGGGCCGCGATGGCCTGCGGCTGGCCGACGACGTCCGCGCGCTCACCGCGAGCGGAGTCACCATCACGGGCGCGAAGGGCTACGGCATCGCCAGCAACGACGCCGGCAACAGCGACGTGTCGTTCACCGGCATGACCGTCACGGGCAGCGGCAAGGATGGCGTGCTGCTCTCGGGCGGCACGCTGCGCGCCACGCTGGCCTCATCCACGGTGACGGGCAGCACCGGCGCCGGCGTGCGGCTGGGAGATGCCTCGGGCCTGCGGATCACCGACATCCCCGTTGACGGGTCGAATGCCGACGGCGACCTCATCTTCGACTCCGACATCCGCACGGGCGGAACCTACGAGGGCCTCAGGGCCCCTGATGGCACGTTCTCGCTCGGGTCCGAGCCCAACGCGGTGCGTATCTCGGGGGTCTCCCCGGCACGCGCGGCCGTGGCGTCCGGCGGCCCGGCCCGCTACTCGCGCGCGGGCGCTGCGCTGCTGGTGGGGGCCACCACGCGGGTGAACACCCGCCGCGTGGTGCTGAGGTACCCGGGCGGGCGCTCGGTGTATCGCAAGTCGGGGGCGTCGTGGACCGCCCTTCCCGGCAGCAGGCGCGTGCGGGGGCAGCTCCAGGTGGCGCTGGGCACGTCGCTGCTCGGCACGGCCAGCACCGCGTATGCCCCCTTCGGCTGATCCCGACGAGGCCGGGGGCGACCGCCGCCGGCTGATCGGGCTCATCATCGGCGCCGTCGTGGCGGCGCTCATCATCGTGCTGCTGGTGGTGGGGCTGATGAACCGCGGCACGCCCACCACCATCGACGACGCGCTCGAGACCGGGTCGCGCCCGCCCGCGCCCGCGCTCACCCTGCCCGTGCTGGTGTCGGGGCCGGGCCTCCCGCCCGTGGGCAAGAATGCCTCGCTGTCCGATCTGAAGGGCAAGGCGGTGGTGCTGAACCTATGGGCCTCATGGTGCGACCCTTGCAAGGAGGAGTCGCCGGTGCTCGAACAGCTGTGGAAGGCCAACCGCGACCGGGGCGTGGTGGTGCTGGGCGTGGACATCCAAGATCTGTCGTCGGACGCCCTGGCGTTCATCCGTGAGCACGGGCTCACCTATCCGTCGCTCCGCGATGGCACGGATGACGCCAAGAGCGCCCTGGAGGCCACGGGCGTGCCAGAGACCTACATCATCGACCGGAAGGGGCGCATCGCGCTGCATGTGGCCGGTCCGGTGAGCAGCGCCGCGCAGCTGCAGGGCCCCATCGACCAGGTGCTGGCAGAGAAGTGATGGCACGCCGCCTCACCGCCGCGCTCGCGGTGCTGCTGGCCGCGCTGGCCATGGCGGTGCCGGCCCTGTCGCTCACCGTCAACGAGGTGGCGCGCGAGGTGCGCTGCCCCACGTGCAATACCCCGCTCGATGTGTCGAACTCACCCGCGTCCGACCGCATGAAGATCTTCATCGCCGACCGCATCGCCAAGGGCGACGACAAGCAGGAGATCATCGACGCGCTGGTGGTGGAGTTCGGGCGTGGGGTGCTGGCCACCCCGCCGAAGTCGGGATTCGACCTGGTGGCGTGGATCGTTCCCATCGTGCTGGTGGTGGGGGGCCTCGCGGCCATCCCGTTCGTCACGCGGGCATGGGCGCGGCGGCGCAGCGCGGAGTCGGCCCCCGAGATCACCCCCGAGGACGCCGCGCGCCTGGACGAGGAGCTCCGCCGCCGCGACGCGTGACCCGCGCATGCAGCGCACGCCGGGCGCTGCGGCATGATTCATGCGTGGCCGACGGCGTGGACAGGGTGAGGGTGGGAACCGCCTCGTGGACCGACCCCGAGTTCATCAAGGCGGGGTGGTACCCGGATGACGTGAAGAACGACGCCGAGGGCCGGCTGCGCTATTACGCCGGGCACTTCCCGATGGTGGAGGTGAACGCCACTTTCTACGCGATCCCGCGCCGGGGCACGGTGGAGGCCTGGGCGGACCGCACGCCCGACGGCTTCCGGTTCCATGTGAAGGCGCATCAGGTGATCTCCGGGCACGCGAGCGACCCCGCCCGCCTGCCGGAGCCCCTCCGCGAGCTGCCCTACGAGGCCGACCGGCGAGGGCGCATCCGCAAGCCGTCACGCGAGCTTCGCGACGCTGTGATCGACGCCCTCGTGGAAACCGTGGCGCCGCTCGGCGACAAGCTGGGATCGATCCTGCTGCAGATGCCGCCCCACGTGGTCGCCGGCCCCGACGCCCGGGCCGAGATCGGCCGCATCATCGAGCGCATCCAGCCGCTGCGAACCTCCGTGGAGTTCCGCAACGTGTCGTGGGTGGCGCCGGGCGAGCGCGAGGCCAGCGTGCACATGCTCGCCGAGCGCGATGCGGCCTGGGTGTGCGTGGACGCCCCGCGCGTGGACGCCGACAGCGCCATGCCCCCGGTGGCGGAGGTCACCTGTCCGGATCTCGCGTACGTGCGCCTGCATGGGCGCAACGCCGCCACATGGCAGGGCAGCCGCACCGTGGCCGAGCGCTTCGACTGGCAGTACTCCGATGAGGAGCTCGGAGAGTGGATCGGCCCGGTCATCGACATGGCCGAGCGCGCGCAGGAGGTGGCGGTGGTGTTCAACAACAACCACGGTGACTTCGCGCTGAGGAGCGCCGCGCGGTTTGGTGAGTTGCTGCGCGACCGCAGGGATTCCGCATGAGTCGCGCTGGTGGCGCGGCACGCACGCACGCCGTGGTGACGACGCTCTGCGCGCTCGGAGCACTCGGCACGCTCGCGGGCGGGGCCTCGGCGTCGCCGCTCGAGCGCGCGCTTGACTACCTGTCGGCCCGGCAGGATCCCGCCACCGGGGCCGTGGGCCCCGAGGTCGGCCGCGCGGCCGATACCGCTTGGACGGCCATGGCCGCGGCAGGCGCGGCGGAGTCGCCCGTGGCGTGGACGCGCGGCACGGGCACCTTGGCATCGGCCGTGGGGGCACTGCCCATGGACGCCACGAGCGACCTGCTGCGCGTCGCGGTAGCGCGCAGGGCGGCGGGGCTCGTGGATGCCGACCTGGCCGCCCGGGTGGGGGCGCAGCAGTCGGCCGACGGGTCGTTCCCGGGCGGCCCCATCGCCACCGCATGGGGGATCTTGGCCGTCAGGGCCGTGGGCCGGAATGCGGGGGACCCGGCGCTGACGGCTGCCGTGGCCGCGCTGGCGGCGCAGCGCGCGCCCGACGGGGGGTGGGCCGCCACTCCGGGCGCGGCGGCGTCCGATGCGGTGGCCACGGCAACGGCGATACAGGCGCTTCGCGCCGCCCGCATGCCGGTGGGCGACCCGGTGCTGGCGAGCGCGCGCGCCCGCCTGCTGGCACTGCGCGACCCCGACGGCACCTTCGGGCGCGCGCCCGTGCCCACGGCGTGGGCGATCATGGCCATCCGGTCGCTGGGCGAGCGCCCGGGCGCGGGCCCGTGGGCCAGAGGCGGCAGCCCCGTGGCGGCGCTGCAGCGGTTCCAGCAGGACGACGGCGGGGTGCGGGCCACCCCGTCCAGCGGTGCGTCGGTGTTCGCCACGGCAGTGGCGGCGCTGGCATTCTCGCGGGGCCTTTTGCCGGTGTCGCCCGGCACGGCGCGCACGCCCGATCGCGCACCGCGCGTGGTGCGCCGCAGCCCTGCCAGCGGTGATGTGGTGCGCGGCGTGCTGTCGGTGCGCTACGAGGACGAGCGCGGGGGCACGGGCATCGACCCCTCGCGCACGACCATCATGGTGAACGGCGCCGACATCACGCGCACGACGCGCGTCACGCCCTTCACGCTGCAGGTGCGCCAGTCGGCGCTGCCCTTGGGCACGCTCTCCGTGAGCGTGCTGGTGCGCGACCGCGCGGGCCACGCGACGCGGTCGGAGTGGAGCGTGGTGGGAAGCGGCTAGAATAGGGTCGTTGAGCACGACAGCGGAGGACGCTTGATGATCACGCTCACACCCGTCGCCGGGGACAAGCTCAAGGAACTCATCGCGAACGAGGCCGAGCCGGGCTCGGGCCTTCGCGTGAAGGTCGTGCCGGGGGGCTGCTCGGGGTTCGAGTACGCGATGACCTTCGACAAGCCCGGTGACGGCGACGAGGTCGTGGAGCAGCACGGCGTGCGCGTGATCATCGACCGCATGAGCGTGCCGTACCTCCTCGGGTCGGAGTTCGACTACGAAGAGGGCTTCCAGGGCGCGGGCTTCCGCATCAACAACCCCAACTCAACGGGGTCGTGCGGATGCGGCAAGTCATTCACCGCCTGACGGGGTGAGCACGCCCGTCATCGCCGGGGCGGTCCGGACGCCCATCGGCGCATTGATGGGCGCGCTCTCGTCGGTGCCGGCCACCGAGCTCGGGGCCATTGCCATTCGCGAGGCGCTGGCCCGCGCGGGCGTGCCGGCCGATCAGGTGGACGACGTGCTGATGGGGTGCATCCTGCAGGCGGGGCTGGGGCAGGGGCCGGCGCGCCAGAGCGCGATCGCCGCGGGAATCCCCGACAGCGTGCCCGCCACCACCATCAACCAGTTGTGCGGGTCGGGGCTGCGCGCCGTGGGCATGGCGGCGCAGGAGATCCGTGCCGGCGACGCCGAGGTGGTGGTGGCCGGCGGCATGGAGAGCATGAGCCGCGCGCCGCACGTGGTCCACGTGCGCGAGGGCCAGCGACTCGGAGACCTGGCGCTGCGCGACACCCTCATGGCCGATGGCCTGTGGTGTGCGCTCACCGACCAGCACATGGGCGCAACGGCCGAGGTGGTGGCCGAGCGCTTCGGCGTGGGCCGCGAGGACCAGGACGCCTTCGCAGCCGAGAGCCAGCGCCTCGCGGCGCTGGCGATAGAGCGCGATCACTTCCGCGCCCAGGTGGTGCCCGTGCCCGTTGCGCAGCGCCGGGGCGACCCGGTGCTGGTGGAGCATGATGAGCATCCGCGCCCGGGAACCACGGCGGATGATCTCGCGGGCCTTCGGCCGGCATTCCGCGAGGGCGGCACGGTCACCGCCGGGAATGCGTCGGGCATCAACGACGGGGCCGCCGCCATGGTGGTGCTCGCCGAGGACAGGGCCGCGGCGCTGGGCGTGCAGCCCATGGCGCGCATCCTCGGGTATGCCTGGACGGGCATCGCGCCCGAGATGATGGGCTTTGCGCCCGTAGAGGCCGTGAGGAAGGCCCTTGATCGCGCGGGCATCGGAATTGACCGCGTGGAGCTGTTCGAGGTGAATGAGGCCTTCGCCGCGCAGGCCGTGGCGGTGCAGCGCGAGCTCGGCATCCGACGTGAGATCCTCAACGTCAACGGCGGCGCCATCGCGCTGGGGCACCCCGTGGGAGCGTCCGGTGCGCGAATCCTCGTGACGCTGCTGCACGAGATGGCGCACCGCGAGGCGCGCATTGGCGTGGCCGCCCTATGCGTGGGTGGAGGGCAGGGCGTGGCGATGATCGTGGAGTCGCTCGCCTGACGATGGCGCGGCCGCTGCGCCACGCCGAGCCGTGGGCGCCCCTGTACCGGGCGGGGCATGCAGCGGTCACCGCCTGGGCACGGGCGCTGAACGGGTTCGAGGTGGCAGGGCGGGGGAATGTCCCCGATGCCAGGGGTTGCCTGGTGGTGTGCAACCACCTGGCCGATCCGGACGGCATGTACGTGGGGGCGGCGCTGCCCCCGCCGCCCCGCACGGTGCAGCACCTGGTGACCGCGCGGCATCACGAATCGTCATCGCTGGTGCGCGAGCTGCTGCTGCGCCTTGGCCTTGAGCCGGTGCGTACCGACGGCACCGAGATCTCCGCGCTCAGGCACGCGCGCCGGGCGATGCAGCAGGGCGGAATCGTGGTGATCTACCCCGAGGGGGTTCCGGGCTACTCGGCGCGTGTTCAGCCATTCGCGCCGGGCGCGGCATGGCTGGCGCTCACGCCGGGTATTGATGTGCTGCCGACCGCCATCTGGGGAAGCCACCGCGTGATGCGCGCCGGACTCCCCGTGGGGCACGGGCCTGTGCGCGTGGCCTTCGGGCGGGCGTTGGCCATGGACGACCTCACCGGCTCGCGATCCCAGCGCGTGCAGGCGGCGGCCGCGCGCGTGCGTAGCGGGGTGCAGCGGCTGGTGTCCGGGTTGGCGAGCGGGCCGGGCTGATGCCCGTCTCAGCGAGCGACGCGCGTCACCGCCGCCCCTGCGCGAAGTTCTGGGCGGCCGGGACGGCACCCCGCACGCGGGCGTCGTCGGGCTCTTCGAGGGGGATGGGGTCGCGGGCCGGAAGCCGCGCGGCCTCGATGTGGCGGGCCAGCACGTTCACCACGCGGTCGCGGCGCTCGAGGCGCCCCGTGATGATGAGCAGGGGGTCGGCGCGCACCAGCGCGCGGTGCTGCTCGTAGAGGTCGGGGCGCACGATCACGTTCACGGGGCCGGTCTCGTCCTCGAGCAGCAGGAACACGATGCCCCCGGCGGTGGCGGGGCGCTGGCGGGCCACCACCATTCCGGCCACGGTCACCTCGCGGCCGTGCCGGGCCTCGCGCAGGGCCTGGGCGGTGAGGGTTCCCGTGGGCAGGGCCGGCCGCACGAGGGTCATCAGGTGCCACCCGGTGGATACCCCCGTGGCCTCGTACTCGGCGATGACCCGATCGATGCGGTCGGGCTCGGGCAGCGCCGGGGCCATGGCCGGGTCGATGGGCAGGGGCATCTGCTCCCCCGCGCCGCCGGCCACCCGCCGCGGGCGGGCGAGGGTGCCGGCCTGCCACAGCAGCTCGCGCTCGGGAACCCCGAAGGCGTCCAGCGCGCCGGCGCGCGCGAGCCACGCCACCTGCTCGGGGCGAAGGCCGGTGCGCGCCACCAGGTCGGCCGCGCCCGTGAAGTGCCCGTGGACGTCGCGCTCGGCCACCAGGCGCGCCGCGCCGCCGTCCCCCAGCCCGCGCACCATGCCGAGCCCCAGTCGCACCCGGCCGGCGTCGACCGTGCACTGCACGCCTGACAGCCGGATGCACGCGCGCAGGGTGCGCACGCCGCGCCTCCCGGCGTCCCTCACCAGGCTGGCCGGGGGGTAGAAGCCCATGGGCTGGGCGTTGATGAGCGCGGCCAGGAACTCCGCGGGGTGGTGCCTCCTCAGCCACGCGCTCTGGTAGGCCAGCACGGCGAACGCGGCCGAGTGCGCCTTGGGGAAGCCGAAGTTGGAGAACCCGATGAGCTTGGTGAACACCGTGCGGGTGACCTCGTCGGGCACGCCTCGCTCGCGCGCCCCGGCGAGGAAGCGCTGCCACATGCGCAGCATGGCGTCGCGGCTGCGCTTGCGGCTCATGGCCCGGCGCAGGTCCTCGGCCTCGCCGGCGCTGAATCCCGCCAGCGCCATCGACACCTCGAGCACCTGCTCCTGGAACACCACCACGCCCAGGGTTTCCTCGAGCGCGGGCTCCAGCAGGGGGTGGTCGTATGGCGGCCGGAACGCCGGGTCGTGGCGCCGCGCGCGGCGATGGCGCACGTAGGGGTGCACGGCGCCGCCGCTCACCGGGCCCGGGCGGATCAGCGCCACCTGCACCGTGAGGTCGTCGAGGTTCTCGGGCCGGGTCTGCAGCAGGCTCTGCATCTGCGCGCGGCTCTCGATCTGGAACACGCCCACGGTGTCGGCATCCTGGATCTCCGCGTACACCGCGGGGTCGTCGAACCCGATGCGCGAGAGGTCGGGCGCGCTGCCGTGCTCGCGGGCGATGAGGTCGAGGCAGTCCTCCACGGCGCTCAGCATCCCCAGCCCGAGCAGGTCGATCTTCACGAAGCCGGCGTCCGCGCAGGAGTCCTTGTCCCACTGGCAGATCTGCCGACCGGGGAACGCCGCGGGCACCACGGGCACCAGCTCCACCAGCGGCGTGGCGCTCACGATCATGCCGCCCGGGTGCTGCGAGAGGTGGCGGGGCAGCCCGGCGGCCTCCTTGGCCAGCATGGCCAGCGCCCGCCACCGGCGTGAGCGCAGGCGGTCCTCACCCCCCGGCATGCGGCGTATCTCGTCCTCCACCGCCTCCGCCGACGACCAGCCGTCGGCCAGGCGCGAGAGGCGCTCGATGTCGGCGGGGGGCAGGGCCAGGGCGCCGCCGATCTCGCGTATCGCCATGCGGGCGCGGAAGGTGGGGAATGCCGCCACCAGCGCCGCGTGGTCTGAGCCGTAGCGGCGCACGACCTCCTCGATGAGGCCCGCGCGCACATCCCGGGGGAAGTCCAGGTCGATGTCGGGCACCGATCGGATGTCCCGGTTGAGGAAGCGCCCGAGGAACAGCCCGCTCTCGATGGGGTCGATGTGCGAGAGCCCGGTGAGGTAGCAGACGATCGATCCCACGGATGACCCGCGGCCGCGGCCCGGCGGAAGGGCGCGGCGGGCCGATCCCTCGGGCCGCACCCGCAGCGCCACCTCGCGGGCGATCTCGAGGATGTCCCGGTGCAGCAGGAAGAACCCCGAGAGGCCGTGGTAGCGGATGAGCCCGAGTTCCTCGTCGAGCCGCGCCAGGGCCTCGTGCCGCTGCGGGCCGTCGGGGTAGCGGCGACGGGCCTCGGCCGCGCAGATGCGCGCCAGCGCGCCGTCGGCGTCCTCGCCGGGGTGCCCCGATGCGAAGTCGGGGAAGCGGTAGCCCATGTCGCGGGTGAGGTCGAACCCGATCATCTCGGCCAGGCGCAGGGTCTCGGCCACGGCCGCGGGGTGATCGCGCAGGCGGCGGGCCATCTCGTGCGGCGGCACCAGCACCGCCTGTCGGTTGCCGCGGCGCATCTCCTCCGATGCGTCGAGGGTGAGCCGGTGCCGCACGGCCACCAGGGCGTCCTGCAGGAATGCCCGGCGCGGCACGTGGGCGTGCACGTCGCCGGTGGCCACCGCGGGCACGCCCACGTGGTCGGCCAGCTGCTCCAGCCCCCGGGCCAGCGCCAGGTCGCCGCGCAGCCCCGGGCGCTGGATCTCCACCCACGTGCGGCCGGGCCCGAAGATTCCCACCAGACGCCTGAGCATGGCCTCGGCCTCGGCGCGCCTGCCCGCCGCGAGCGGTGCCGCCACCAGCCCGTGGCGCGCGCACCCCGACAGGCATGCGAGCCCCTCGCTGTGCACCTCGAGGGCGTCCAGCGGCAGCAGGGGATCACCGGCCCGCCGGTCGGGCGCATCGCGCGTGTGCGCATGGGCCATGGTGATGAGCCGGCAGAGGTTGGCGTACCCCCGCGCATCCATTGCCAGCAGGGTCAGGTGCCTGATGGCCAGCGGGGGCAGGTGCAGCGGGGCCAGGTGTCTGGCACTGTCGGTTAAGTGCCTGACACCGGGGTAGGGATCCGCTCCCGCTCCCGCTCCCGATCCCGCCGCCGCGGTCACCGTCAGTTCCGCTCCCGTTATCGGGCGCACTCCCGCCGCCGCTGCGGCGTGGGCGAACTCCAGCGATCCGCAGAGGCCGTCGTGGTCGGTGAGGGCCAGCGCCTCGTGGTCCAGCTGGGCGGCGCGCTCGGCCATCTCGGCGGGCAGCGACGCGCCGTCGAGGAAGCTGAACGCCGAATGGGCGTGCAGCTCCACGTAGGGCGGGCTAGCCATGTATGAACCAGTCACCGGACGCCTCGCGGTACACCAGGGCCACCCGGCCCGGCTCGATGACCACGTCGAAGTACGCGCGGTCCACCGGGTCGTCGGTCCACCAGCGGTCCTGCACGCGCCAGGAGTCGCGCACGGCCACCACCAGGCGTCGCCTGCCGCCCGTGATCACGGCATGCGGCGCACCCCCGGGCGAGGCGATCACGCGGGCGGGCTCCGGGCCGCCTAGGCCTCGTATGGACCGAGTGCCCATCGGCGCTCCGGGAGCCTGCTCCAGGGCTCGATCTCCACCAGCCTCATCACCGTGGCGTCGCCCTCGGCGGCGCGCACCTGGTCGAGCGCAGCGGCTGCGCGCCTGCGCCGCTCGTCATCGGGGCGCGCCACCAGCGTCATCTGCCCGGCATCCGCCGGGCCGCCGGCGTCCACCTCGATTGCCAGGTGCGATACCGGCGCGCCGATTCCCGATAGCCGCGGGATGCACGCCAGGCCGATGCGCCCGGCATCGGCCGTGGCCTCGCGCAGCGCCACGGAACTGGTCCACGACCCGCCGTCCTCCAGCCGGGCGCGCAGCACCACCGACCGCGCCGATCGGCCACGGGCGATCACCCGGTCGCATGCCCGCGTGATGAGCATGCGCATGGCCGCCTCCAGCGCGGGCAGCGCGCCCAGGGAGTCGGGGAAGTCCATGTGCTCCCCCAGGGGCTCGGGCGGAACCCTGGGCTGCAGGCGCGGCTCATCCTCGCCCCGGGCCATGCGCCATGCGCGCTGGCCGTCCCGGCCGAGGGCGTCGAGCACCGATGCGTGCGGCAGCGCGGCCAGATGCCCGATGGTGCGGATGCCCAGCGACGACAGCAGCCGGTGCGTGCGCGGGGGCAGGGGAAGCCGCGTGGCGGGGAGGGGGGAGAGGAACCCCGCCACCTCGTGGGCGCCAATCACCACGCCGTGGCGCGCGGCCTCGCATGATGCGAACGGCGTGGGCGCCGCGCCCACGCGGCCATCGCAGCCCACCGGCAACGCGGCGCGTGCCCGGCGCATGAGGGGATCGAGCCCGCCGTGCAGGCGCATGAGCCCGCCGGCCATGAACGACCACATGCCGCCGTCCATGGGCTGCACCGCCGCGCCCAGGTCCTCGAGGCGCGCGCTCATCCGGTCGGCCGCCACGCGGGCGGCGTCGGGATGGGGCACAACCAGGTCGAGTTCCGGGCATCGCGCCATGGCCTCGCCCACGCGCAGCCCCGGGCGCACGCCCTGCGCCCACGCGGCCGGCGTGCACTCCCCGACCACCTGCGCCTCGCCCGGCGCCGGACCCAGCGCGATGGGGTCATCCCACGCCACGCGGGCCTCGAGCACCGCGATGCGGAGGGGGAAGAGCGGTATGCGTGCCGTCACGATCATGCGAACATATGTTCGCATGTGGTGACGACGCACATCAAGGGCCCGTGCGTGATGCGCACGGGCCCCGACGCGTCACCTGCTCACATCAGGCGATCAGCCCGAGGATGACCCCGAGCTGCTCGGGTCGGCGTCCTTCATGAGCTCATCCGGGCTCACCGCGCCGGTGGGGGCGGTCACGGTGACCGGGGCGTTCCAGTTGGTGAACTCGATGTTCCCGGCCTCCTTGCCCTTCACCTGCACCACGTAGGGCTCGCCCACGGTCTGGATCGCCAGGGTGGACGCGCCATCGCTGCCCTTGGTCCTGACGAACACCACGGGGGTGCCCTTCACCTCGCCGGTGCCCGTGACGGTTGCCGTGGCTCCCTCCTGCACCAGCGACGCCAGCAGCTCGTCCTTGTCGCCGAAGGCGCCCGGGCCCAGGCCCTCATCGCTGTCGGCGTCGGCCGGGGCGACCAGCCATCGGCCCCCGATGAGCGTGCTGGCCTCGCCCGGACCCAGGATCGCCTCGGCGCCCTCGCGGGTGATCTTCCAGTACATCTTGCCGCCGGTCTCGCGGAACTCCATGAGGGGAGTGCCGCCCAGCGACGTGGTGCCCTCGCCGACGCCCGTGCCCAGCACGAGGTCGAGGGACAACTCGGGGCCGCTGCCATCATCCTGCGCCGATCCGGATACGGTCACCGACGATGCGGTGCCCATGGCGGCCGCGCTCGTGGTGAGTATCTCCTTGGCCGGAAGCTTCTCCACGCCGTTGGGCTCATCGGAGGTGGCCGCGCCGGATTGTGCGTCGTACCCGCCGCCGCAGCCCGCCATCACGCCGCCGACCAATGCCAGGGCGGCGGCCGATACGGCCATCCTGCGCGTGATCGTGCGGTTCCTGCGAACTCCGTATTCGTGGTTGAAGGGGCGATACCCCGGGTCATCCATTGGACGACCCGCCCAGCGCGGCCAGCTGGCCGATGTCCACCACGTCGGTGGGCGCGGTCACGTTCACCGGCGCGTTCCAGCCGGTGAAGTCGATCTGGCCTCCATCGGCGCCCTCGCTGCCCTTGATCTGCAGTGGGTACGGCTCGCCGGTGGTGGCGATGGCCAGCGTGCCCGTGCCGTCGCTGCTCTCGAGCAGCACCACCGGCTGACCGTTCACCTCGCCGGTACCTGTGACCGTCGCGTCGCCGTCGGGGGTCAGGATGCCCTTGAGCAGCTCGTCCTTCTGTGCGAACTGGCCCAGCGAGCCGAGCTGGCCGGCCGATGCCTCGTCGGGCGCCACCAGCCACTTGTCGCCCAGCAGCGCGGAGATGGCCTCGGCCACCTCTGGGCTGTCGCCCTGGCCCGCGATCTTCGCGAAGGCGTCACCGCTCAGCTTGAAGTACGTCTTGCCGGCCAGGACCTTGATTTCCACGTTCACGCCCTGCGCGGTGATGGACCCCTGCGCGGCCTCCTGTCCCACCTGGAGGTCGAGCTTGATCTCCTGCCCGCTCTGGGTGATGGCGCCCTTTGCGGTGACCGACGACGCCTTGTTGGCCGCGGCCAGCGAGGCGTCGAGGATCTCCTCGGCCGACTTGCCCTCGATGCCGTTGGGCGCCGCGCTGGTGGCCGCCGCGGTGGTGGCTCCGCCCGATGAGGAGTCGGAGCTGCCGCCGCAGCCGGCGAGCACGCCGCCGCCCGTGATGAGCGCCAGCGCCGCGGCGCCGGCGGCGATCCTGCGGGTGGTGATGCGGTGCATGTGGATCAGCGTCCCTTCGTGATGGTTTAGCGGGCACTCAGGCCCGCGGGTTATCCCAATGGTCGTCGTGCACGAGCGTGCGCCACGGCCGGCGCTTGGCCGCCATGGCGGGCGGGAGGCCCACCGGGAACTCGGTGGGGTATCCCAGCGGGGTGATGACGGGGATCTCGAAGCCGGCGGGGATGTCCAGCAGCGCGCGGAAGTCGTCCTCCGCGTACCAGTGGAACACCGTCGGCACGGTGCCGAGCCCGCGGGCACGGGCCGCCACGAAGAGGTTCTCCATGGCGAAGCCCACCGACACCAGGTCGGCCACGCGCTCCCATTCGGCCTGGTCGTCGGGGAAGGCATGCCGTGGCACCACCATCCCGACGAGCCACACCGGAACGTGGCGGTAGTTGCCGAGCACCTGCTCGGCGTACCCGCGCGCCCACTCGGCGTGTTCGTCGGCGCTGACATCCGGGCCTGCCGGGCGCACGGTCTCGAAGTACTTCGCGCCACCGCGGATGACGATCTCGGCCACGGCTTCGCGCAACTCCTTGTCGCGCACCACGATGAAGCTCCAGGCCTGCGCCATGCCGCCGGTGGGGGCGAGCAGCGCGAGCCGGAGGATGGCGTCGATGTCCGTGTCGCTCACCGGCTGGTCGGTGTACGACCGCACGCTGCGCCTCAGGCGGATTGCGTCATCGGCATCCATTGCACCCTCCTCAGCTCGGGGGACCCATCGCCCCCGACCTCGGGAATATGTCAGGCCGTGGCGGCGACTGCAGCATGTGATGTCGGCGCGAGGGCCTTGCGGATGCGGTCCTGCAGGCGTGATTCCAGCGTCGCGCGGGCGGCCTCGGGGCCGCCATCGGTCACCTTGCACCACAGCTTGAGGGGCTTCGAGCGCAGCCCGAGGCCGTGGCCGAGGCCCGCCACCACCTCGGAGTCGAGCCCACGGTGGGCGCCCTTGGGTATCTCGAGCGTCACCTTGTCGCCGCCATCGAGGCCGGTCCATACGGCCTTGCGCAGCAGGTGGGCCACGATCGCCCCGTCGGCATCCACCGAGCCCCGCTTGGTGCGGCTGGTGCCCTTGGCCGTGCGGCCGCCCACCACGGGCTCGAGCCCCACGGCATCGGGATCGGCGCGATCGGCCTCGATCTTCGCCCTGGCCTCCTCAACCGTGATGTCATGCTCCGAGCCACGCGGGCGCTTCCAGATGACGTACCCGCAGCCGCGGTTGCGCGGGCTCTTCCACGAGTTGCAGCCGTAGGTCTTGGGGCGCTCCACCACCATGCCGCCGCAGCCCGGCACCGGGCACTCGGCCACCGGCTCGCGGGGCGGCGTGGCGTTGGTCTCGCCGCGCGCCACCATGCGGCGGGCCTCCTCGATGGACACCTCATCCGGGCGGCCGCGCATGCGCTTCCAGATGACGTATCCGCAGCCGGTCTCGGTCTTGCTCTTCCACGAGGTGCACCCGTACGAGCGCCCGCGCTCGACGATCTCGCCGTCGCAGCCGTCGGTGGGGCAGGGGCCCAGCACCTCGCGCTCGGGTGCCAGGTCCTTCGACTGCAGGCCCTGGGCGATGTACTCCTTCGCCTCGTCGAGCGTGATTGTGCGGTTGTCCATCTGCTTCCACAGCGTGTAGCCGCAGCCCGGGTCGTCCTTGCCGTGGTAGCTGTCGCACGAATAGCTCTTGCGCTGCTCCACGATGTTGCCCTTGCACTTGGTGCCATCGGGCAGGTTTATGGGGCAGGGCGCGATGACGGTGCGCTGCACCCGCAGGTCGTCCTGGCTCTTGTCGGCGAACCAGTCCACCACCTGGCGCGTGAAGTCCTTGATCTCGCGCTCGAACTCCGCGCGGGTCTCGCCGCCGCCCTGTATCTCGTTGAGCCTCTGCTCCCACCGGCCGGTGAGCTCGGGGCTGGTGAGCAGGTGGTCGCCCAGCATGGTGATGAGGCCGATCGCCTTGTCGGTGGCGCGAAGCTGCTTGCCCTCGCGCTCCACGTACTCGCGGTCGATGAGGCTCTCGATGATGTTGGCCCGCGTGGCCGGGGTGCCCAGGCCGCCGTCCTTCATGGCCTCGGCGGCCTCGTCGTCGTCCACCAGCTTGCCGGCGGTCTCCATGGCCTTGAGCAGGCTGCCCTCGTTGAAGCGCGCGGGCGGCTTGGTGCTCTTGGCCAGCGACTCCGCGCGGGCGCAGGTGAGCACCTGGCCCACGGTCACCGACGGCAGCGTGCGGTCCTTCTGCTCGGCCTCGCCGTCCTCGTTCACGGCCTGCTCGGCCTGGGCCTGCTTCTCGACGCGGTGGCGGCGCATGGCGTCCACCGCGTACCAGCCCGGCTCGATGATGACCGTGCCGCTGCTGCGGAAGGTGTGGCTTTGGACGTCGGTGATGATGGTGGTGTCCTCGAGCCGCGCGGGCGGCAGGAACACCGAGAGGAACCTGCGGGCCACCATGTCATAGATGCGGCGTGCGTCGTTGCCCAGGCGGCTGAGGTCGTGGTCGCCGTCGGTGGGGATGATGGCGTGGTGGTCGGTGACCTTCTCGTCGTTCACCACGCGGCCGAGCGGCAGGGCATCGAGCGCCAGCACCTGGCGGGCGGCGTCGGCGTACTGCGGGTCGGCTGATCCCACGCGCGACACTACGCCCTTGAGGCTGCCCACCATGTCCCCGCTCAGGTAGCGGCTGTTGGTGCGCGGGTAGGTGAGCACCTTGTGCTCGTCGTAGCAGCTCTGCGCCGCGGCCAGCGTGCGCGAGGCCGAGAAGCCGTGCCGCTGGTTGGCGTCGCGCTGCAGCGCGGTGAGGTCATAGAGCAGCTGCGGGTTCTCGGTGCGCGGCTTCTTCTCGACGGAGGTCACGGTGCCCTGGGCCCCGCTCACGGCATCGACGATCGCCTGCGCGACATCCGCGGCGTTGATGCGGTCCCTGAATGCCTTGCCGTCGCCGTCGATGAACAGCAGGTCGCGGTGGGTGCCCGCGACGTCGTTCCACATACCCGGAAGGTCATACTCCGCCCCGGTGAACATGGCGTCCACCTGCCAGTAGTCGAGGGGGGTGAAGGCGGTGATCTCGAGGTCGCGGCGCACGATCATGGCCAGCGTGGGGGTCTGCACACGACCCAGCGACAGCACGCGGCGGATCGACCCGGCCTTGGTGGTGGCGGCGCGGGTGCCGTTCATGCCCACCAGCCAGTCGGCCTCGCTGCGGGCGCGGGCGGCGTCTTCGAGGGTGCGCATGTCCGAATCGGGGCGCAGGGTGCTGAAGGCGTCCAGGATCGCCACCCTGGTCATCGACGAGAACCACGCGCGCTCCACGGGCTTGCCCTTGGCCTTCTCGGGGGCGCTCTCGAGGATGAGCTTGAAGATGAGCTCGCCCTCGCGCCCGGCGTCGCAGGCATTGACGATGCCCGTCACGTCCGGCCGCGCCATGAGCTTGTGGAGGGTGCCCAGTTGCTTGGCGGCCCGCGAGTCGCGGGCCTGGTAGCGGAAGTGCTCGGGGATGATGGGGAGGTCCTCGTACGTCCACTTGCGGAAGCGGGCGTCGTAAACGTCGGGGTCCACCTGCTCGAGCAGGTGACCCACCGCGTAGGAGATGACCCAGTGGTCGCTCTCGTAGGCCTCACCCTTCTGCGTGAAGGTCTCGGGGAGGGCGGTGGCGACGTCCTTGGCCACCGACGGCTTCTCGCAGATGATGAGTTTCTTGCTCACGGGGCGGGCACCATAGCACCGGCCCTGCCGCGCAAATCAAGCCGCCCTGTCACGCCTTCGGCGTGGACCTGCGTCGGCGCCCGGCCGCCGGGGCGGCTATCCGAAGAAGGGCGTGGCGAGGTCGTAGTAGGACTCCGGCACGGTCTTGAGCGTGCCGACCGCCTCGGCCAGGGGCACGTCCGTGACCGTGTCGCCGTGCAGCGCGGCCATGCGCCCGAACAGGCCCTCCTGCACCATCTCGGCCGCGCGGGTGCCGAAGCGCGTGGCCAGCACGCGGTCGCGCGCAGTGGGCGATCCGCCCCGCTGGACGTGCCCCAGCACGGTCACGCGGGTGTCGTACCCGGTGGCCTCGCGCAGCACCACGCTCAGGCGGCCGCCCACGCCCTGCTGCGCCAGCCGCGCGTGGCCGAACTCGTCAAGCTCGCCCTGCGCGCCTGCGTCGACCGGGCCGACGCCCTCGCTCACCACGACGATCGAGTAGTCCACATCGCGGGCGTGCCGCTGGTTGATGGCCGCAAGCAGCGCGTCGATGTCGGGCTTCTCCTCGGGGATCAATATGTAGTCGGCGCCCCCCGCGATGCCCGAGTAGAGGGCGATCCAGCCGGCGTGCCGGCCCATGACCTCCACCACCATCACGCGGTCGTGGCTCTCGGCCGTGGTGTGCAGGCGGTCGATGGCCTCCGTCGCGATCTGCACCGCGGTGTCGAACCCGAAGGTGAAGTCGGTACCCGAGAGGTCGTTGTCGATGGTCTTGGGCACGCCCACCACGGGCACGCCGTGCTCGGCATGAAGGCGGTTGGCCGCGCCCAGGGTGTCCTCGCCGCCGATGGCCACGAGGGCGTTGATGCCGAGGCGCGAGAAGCCGTCGAGCGCCGCCTTGGTGGCGGCGTCGTCGCGGAAAGGGTTGGTGCGCGAGCTCTTGAGGATCGTGCCGCCGCGGCCGAGGATGCCGCTCACGTCGGCGGGCGTGAGGGGCTGTGCGTCGGCCTCGATGAGCCCCTTCCATCCGCGCAGGATTCCCACGTGCTCATGCCCGAACCGGCGCGCGCCGACCTTCACCACGGCGCGGATGACGGCGTTGAGCCCGGGGCAGTCACCCCCGCCGGTAAGGATCCCCACGCGCATGCGCTGACGCTACCCGGCCCCGCGGGGGACGGGCAACCCCGTGTTGGGGTCAGGCGAAATCTGCCCCGGCGGGAAGACGAGCCCCGACGCCTCGCCGCAGCCCCGGTCACTGCCCTCGCGGGCGCAGCGCTGTGGGTGGGGGCGGGCACCGCCGCGGCGGGCGGCGTGGGCGCCGGAGTGCCGACGGCCGACCCGCACCGGACCGGCGCCACGCGGTTGCGCCCCGCCGATGCTGCCCGCGGCGTGAGCGTGTCGATCGGTCTGCGGCACGACCACCGCGGGGTCGCGGCCGCTGCGCGTTCCGCCGGCGCTGCGCCGGTAGGCCACGTCGATCGCAGGGCTCAGCCGTGTGTCTCCGCCTGTGCGCGGCACCAGCACGCGGCGCCCCGCGGCGCGGGCGGCGCGCGAGTCGCAGGTGGATGCGGTGCCCGTGCTGCAGGGCTGCGCCGGCGGTCCTGCGATGGACATGCGCGCCCTGGGGTGCGGCGAGCCCGTCACGCCGCTCGGCGTGGCGCAGGCGTATGGGTTCGATCGAATCGGGTCCGGCACGGCGTACCCGCAGCAGTCGATCGCCGTGCCCGAGATGGGCGAGAACTACCTGCCCGCCGACGTCGCGCGCTATCAGGCTGATTGCCGGTTCCCGCCCGGCACCATCGAGGCGGACCAGGTGAACCTGCCGGGTGCGCCTACGCTGGAGGGCACCACGGCCAACGGGGAGGCCCACCTCGACGCCCAGTGGCTGTCGACGCTGGCGCCGGCGGGCACGCGCGCGGTGGTCATCAACGTGTCGCCGATGTCCGCCATGTGGATCGTGGACTTCCTCGAATAGGCGGTCGCCCTGCCCTGCCTGTCAGCGGTGGGCATCAGCCACGCCGGGAGCGAGGTGCAGGCCCCGGGTGATGCGACACCCCCACCGGCCGGGTAGGTCCGGTACCAGCATGGAATGGCCGTGCTGGCGGCGTCGGGGCCCATCGCGATCGTTGCAAGCGGCGACATGGGGTCGATGGGCCCGCCGGCCACGACATGCCCCGCCCTGTTCCCGAGCTACGGGCTGCCGGGGCAGGCGTCGGTCAACTGGCTGGCCGCGTCGCCGGGCGTCACCGCCGTGGGCGGCACCATGTGGCCGGGCTTCCTGCGCCATGCGGAGGAGCCGGCGTGGAACCAGGCCGCGGGCGTGGGGCCGGTGCGGTGGGCATGCGGGTCTGCAGGGTGGTGGCGCTCGACGGGCTCACGTTCATGCACACGCACCCGCGCATCGCGCCCGATGCGGCGGGCCGGCTGGCGTGGGACATGGCCGCCGCGCTAGGGCGCGCAGAGGGCCTGGGCTCTCGGTCACCGCGTGTGCCGCGCGCTGCCTTTTGGCACCCGAGCTGGTGGAGGCCTGTGGGCACCGCTTCGAGATCGTGCGCGTGGACCAGGGTGGGCACTTCTTCCTGCGCGAGGACCCTGCGCGCACGGCCGCGCTCATCCGACCGGCCCTCACCCCGGTGTCAGGCACTTAACCGTTCGGGCGCGGCCACGGACGGTTACGGCCCCGAACGGTTAAGTGCCTGACACCGGGGTTCTCCTGCCCGCGTCCGGGTCCTTGCCCGGGGTGATGTCCTCGAAGCGGTTGATGCTCCGGAGCCCCGGGAAGAACATCGCCCAGAGGCCGGCGGCCGCGATGGACATCGCGCCGCCCACCACGATGGCCCCAACCGTGCCGATGAACTGGGCGAGCACTCCGCTTTCGAAGGCGCCGAGCTCGTTGGAGGCACCTACGAAGACCCGCTCTACGGCCACCACGCGGCCTCGCAGCTTGGCCGGCGTGAGCAGCGGCGTGAGGGTGGACCTGATGTACACGCTCACCATGTCGCTGCCCGAGAGCAGCAGCAGGGCCACGAACGTGAGCCAGTAGGCCGTGGAGATGCCGAGCACGATCGTGAACACCCCGAACCCGGCCACGGCGACGAGCAGCACCGGCCCTACGCGGCGTCGTATGGGCCGGCTGGCCAGCGCCAGCCCCACGGCCACCGCTCCGATTCCCGGCGCGGCGCGCAGCACGCCGTAGCCCACGGCCCCCACGTCGAGTATCTCGCTCGCGATGATGGGCAGCAGCGCCGTGGCACCGCCGAACAGCACGGCCACGAGGTCGAGACTGATGGCCCCGAGCAGTGCCGGCGTGTGGCGGATGAGCCGCAGGCCCGCGGTGGCGTCGCGCATGGTGGGCGGCCCTGTGAGCTCGAGGCGATGCTCGGTGCCCACTCGTCGGGTGACGCCCACGATCAGCAGCACGGCCACGACATCGAGCAGCGCGGCGAATGCATACGGCGGCACGTTGCCCCAGGCCTGGAGGAGGCCGCCCAGGAAGGGCCCGAAGATGAGCGCGCCCTGCCACGTGGACGACGAGAGCGCCATGGTGCGTGGCAGGTCGGCTGCCGTCACCGCCGCCGCCAGCATGGGGGTGAAGGCGGCGTTCGAGAACGACCTCCCCACTCCCAGGCCGGCGGCGAGGAAGTACAGCGGAAGGGCCGAGTCGTCGCCCGCCGCGGCGTCGGCCAGCAGCCCGAGCGCCATCAGAACCACGATGCCCATGCCGAGGGCCGTCACTACCCGGCGGTCGAGCCGATCGGCCATCTGCCCTGCGGGCAGAGCGAAGATGAGCGCCGGGAGGAACTCCGCGAGCCCGATGAGCCCCAGGGTCAGCGGGCTGCCCGTGCGCTGGAACGCCTGCCACCCCAGCGCGGCGGCCACCACGCCGAAGGTGAGGGTGCTCAGCAACTGCGCGCCCAGCAGGCGCGCCACGTCGGGGTTGCGCAGCAGCGCGCGGGCGTTCACCCGGCTAGGGTGTCAGGTGCAAAGCGGCGAAGGGCCGCCCTCCGGGCGACCCTTCGCGTGAGGTAGCGCATACGGGATTTGAACCCGTGTTACCGCCGTGAGAGGGCGGCGTCCTAGGCCCCTAGACGAATGCGCCGCGTGAGCCCTGCGAGGTACTGCACGAGTACTGCGTGCGGGCATTATTGCGAATGCGCCGCCGGTCGTGAAGTGACTGGGGGAGGAGGACTCGAACCCCCGCTCCTGGGACCAGAACCCAGTGTCCTACCAGCTAGACGATCCCCCACCGCCTCAACGCCGCCGGGAAGGTAGCAAAGGCCCCGCCGCTACCCCATGAGGTCGGCAAGGCCCTCGCCCAGCGCCCTGAGGCCGCGGGGAGTGTCGAGCTTGTCGAGGTCGACCTGGATGATGTACGCCGTGTCGCGGTCGGCCCGCGCACGGGCCAGGGCCTGGTCGAGTTGCTCGGGCGTGTAGGCCTGCAGGCCTATGGCGCCCACCACCGCCCCCACCGCCGCGTAGTCCCACTGGGCGATGTCGTTGAAGTCGCCGTCGTGGATGCTGCGCTCCGCGCCGTAGCCGTGGTTGTCGAGCACCAGCACGATCGGGGCCACGCCCTCGCGCACCGCCGTGGAGAGGTCGAAGCCGGTCATCTGGAACGAGCCGTCGCCCACCAGCACGATGGGGCGGCCCTTGCCGCGTGCCAGCGCGGCACCGTAGGCCGCCGGAACGGCGAAGCCCATCCCCACGTAGAGGCGCGCGATATGCAACTGGCCGCTGCGGTTGAGCCGGGCGTCCATCGACAGGTGCGCACCCACGCCCACGTCGCACAGCACGATGTCCGACCTCTCCACGAACCGCTGCAGGCGGTCGGCCACCACGGCGGTGGTGATGCGGTCGCCTTCGGTCACCTCGCTGGCCCAGGCATGCGGCAGCTTCTTCGGCACCTTGTTGGGCTTGATCTCATCCACGCGGCGCTCCAGCACGTGGGCGATGCCCGCCAGGTCCACGCCCTCGTAGAAGCGATGCTCCACGCTGGTGCCCGTGGCGCTGAAGTGGATGCGGTTCTCGGGCGCGATATCCGCGGTGAAGGCACCCGTGGTGATGTCGTTGATGTTCACCCCGACCTGGATCACGAGGTCCACCGACTCCACGTACTCGCGCAGCTCCGGCGTGGATCCGGCCCCTACGTACACCCCCATCACGAGCGGGTGGGACTCGTCCACGGCGGCCTTGCCCATCACCGACTCCACGATGGGGACTCCCGTGGCCTCGGCGAACGCCAGCACGCGGTCGCCGTACTGCAGGGTGCGCACGCCGTGGCCTACCCACATGATGGGGCGCTTCGCCTTGTTGATCCGGGCGATCACGTCGTCCACCGCGGCCGAGAGGCGGGCCATCGGCACGAGCGTCTCAGCGGGGCGCGTGACCGAGCGCGGGTGCTCGGGCACCGTGCCGATCATGTCGCGGGGCAGCTCGATGTAACCCGGCATGAGGTTCCCCTGCACGTTCAGCAGCAGCCAGTCGATCTGGTCGTAGGCCTCGTCCGGGTCGTCCAGCAGCACGTGGTACGGCGCGATCTCGGACATCATGCGGTAGGGGGAGTCCATGTCGGCCGACGGCATGTGGTGGATTCGCCGGCCGTCGCGCTCGGCCATGCCGGGCGCACCGCCGATCACCACCAGCGGCACGCGCTCCGCGTTGGCGCTGCCCACCGCGGCCAGGGTGGCGAGGATCCCCACGCCGTAGGTCACCGCCACGGCGCCCAGGCCCTTCTCGCGGGCGTAGCCGTCCGCCGCATAGGTGGCGGCCTCCTCGCGCGTGCAGTTGACCATGCGCATGCCGCGCTCGTCGCCGATCACGTGCAGGCCGAGGATGAAGTCGCCGGGCACGCCGAACACGTGGTTCACGCCGCGGTTGCCAAGGGCGTCGATGAGGTACTCACCCACCGAGAGGTTGGTCGTCTTGTTGGGCATGGGGCCGGCTCCGCGGAGAAAGGGGTTACGACCTCAGCCTACGCCCCCAGCCTGCTCCCAGTCGGAATAGAGCCCCGCGTAGCGGCCGCCCATGCGCATGAGATCGTCGTGCGTGCCCTGCTCGGCGATGCGGCCATCTTCCACCACCACGATGAGGTCGGCGCGGCGGATGGTGGAGAGCCGGTGGGCGATCACCACCGCCGTCCGCCCGGCCAGCAGGCGGTCGAGGGCATCCTCGATGCGCTTCTCGGTGCCGATGTCGATAGATGAGGTGGCCTCGTCGAGGATCACCAGGCGCGGGTCGGGCACCAGGGCCCGCGCGAAGCAGATGAGCTGTCGCTGGCCGGCCGACAGCCGGGCGCCGCGCTCCTGCACGTCGGTGTGGATGCCCTCCGGAAGGTCCTCCACGAACCGCAGGGCGCCCACCGCGTCGAGCGCACGGCGCACGTCCTCGTCGCCGGCCAGCGGGTACGCGAAGCGCACGTTGTCGGCGATGGTGCCGCTGAACAGGTGGCCCTCTTGCGGCACGATGCCCATGGCCGCGCGCAGGGAGTCCTCGCGCACCTCGCGCAGGTCGACGCCGTCGATGCACACCGCGCCCTCGTCGGGGTCGTACAGCCGAGCGATCAGCTTGGCCAGGGTGGACTTGCCGGCGCCGGTGGGACCCACCAGCGCCACCGTGGTGCCGGGCGGCACGTGCAGGTCCACATCACGGATCACGTACTCACGGCCGTATCCGAACGACACGTGGTCGAGGTCGATGCGCCCGGCCACCTCGGGCAGGTCGCGGGCATCGGGGGCATCTGAGATGCGCGGGTCGGTCTCGAGCACCCCGAAGATCTTCTCGAGCGCCGCCATGGCGGCCTGGAAGGTGTTGTACAGCTGCGAGAGCTGCTGGATGGGGTCGAAGAACGACGACAGGTAGCCGATGAACGCCACCATCACGCCCACGGTGAGCGCCTCGTTGAGCACCAGGGTGCCGCCGAACCACAGGATCAGCGCGGTGCCGAGCGCCGCCAGCAGCTCCACGCCCGGGAAGTAGATGCCGCTGATGGTGACGGTGCGCATGTTCGCCCTGCGGTACTCGCGGTTGGCGTCGCGGAACCGGCGCCGGGCGTCCTCCTCGCGCCCATGCGCCTGCACCACGCGGATGCCCGAGAGGTTCTCCTGCAGCACCGAGAGCACCACGGCCACGCGCTCGCGGGTGGCGCGGTAGGCGCGCGTGGCGCGGCTGCGGAACCACCAGGTGCCCACGGCCAGGAACGGGAAGATCACGAACGCCGCCAGCGCCAGGCGCCAGTCATAGAACAACAGGATGATCACCACGCCGATGAGCGTGAGGCCGTTGATCACCAGCGACGTGGCGCCCTCCACCACGAGCTGGTTGACGGCCTCGATGTCGGCCGTGAGGCGGCTGACGCTCCGCCCGGTGGGCGTGCGCTCGTGGTGCCCCAACTCGAGCCGCATCATGTGGCGGAACACCTGCCGGCGAAGATCGAGCAGCACGCGCTCGCCCACCCACGACGACAGATACGACTGCCAGTACTGCGCGGCCCAGCCGATGAGGCCGATCACCACGAAGATCGACACGATCACGATCAGGGCCGTGACGCTGCCGGCGTCGATGCCGTCGTCGATCGCCACCTGGGCCAGCGCGGGTCCGGCCAGCGTGGCGCCCGTGACCAGCAGCATGAGCACGATGGTCACCAGCACGCGCCTGCGGTAGGGGCGGAAGTAGGGAAGCAGCCGGCGCATGTTGCGCCGAGGGCGCTTCACCACGCGCTCCTCGTTTTCCTCCGACAGCGGGCCGAGCATTCCGCCGGCGTGGCCGTGGCCCACGGGGCGCGTGCCCATCAGCCCTCCCTCGCCACGAGTTCGTCGGGCCGTGCGAGGCCCTGATCGTGGATCTCCCGGTACAGCGCGCTGTCGGCGTAGAGGTCGTCGTGCGTTCCGCGCGCCGCTACGCGGCCGTCGTCGATGAGCACGATCTCGTCGGCCAGGCTGATGGTGGACAGCCGGTGGGCGATGATGATCGTGGTGCGCCCCTCCATGACCGCGGCCAGGGCACGGGAGATCTCGCGCTCGGTGGACGCGTCCACCGATGCCGTGGCCTCGTCGAGCACCAGGATGCGCGGATCCATGAGGATCGCCCGGGCGATCGCCACGCGCTGGCGCTGCCCACCCGACAACGTGAACCCGCGCTCGCCCACCACGGTGTCGTAGCCCTCGGGAAGCGCGCGGATGAAGGTGTCGGCCTGCGCCATGCGGGCGGCCCGCTCGATCTCCGGGTCGGTGGCCTCGGGGCGGCCGAACGCGATGTTGGCGCGCACGCTGTCCGAGAACAGGAACGGGTCCTGGGTGACCATGCCGATCGCGCGGCGGATGTCGTCGAGCGCCACGTCGCGCACGTCGGCGCCGTCCACCCGCACCCGGCCCCGCTGCGGGTCGTAGAAGCGGGGGATCAACTGCGTGATGGTGCTCTTGCCCGACCCGGTGGGGCCGATGATGGCCACGGTGCGGCCTGCCGGGATATCCAGGTGGAGGTCGTGCAGTACGGGGCGGTCGGCCTCGTACCCGAAGGTGACATCCTCGAGGCGCACGTGCCCACCGCCGGCGGGCAGCGGCAGCGGGTGCGCGGGCTCGGGCACCTGCGGGGCGGTGTCGAGGATCTCGAACACCCGCTGCCCGCTGGCCGCCGCGCGCTGGGCGCTGCCGATGAGCATGCCGATCGACCGGAACGGCCAGGTGAGGATCGCCAGGTAGAGGTAGAACTGCACGAACTCCCCGAGGGTGAGCACTCCGTTGATGGTCATCACGCCGCCGACGGCGATGACCACCGCCACCCCCAGCACGGGCAGGAACCCCATGAGCGACTGATAGAAGCTCTGCAGGCGCGCGGCGTCCATGCTGCGCGAGAAGGCGTCGTGCGCGCGCAGGCCGAAGCGCTCGTCCTGGGCGGTCTCCTGCCCGAAGGCCTTCACCACCCGGATTCCCGCGAGGCTCTCCTCAGCCATCTGCGTCACGTCGGCCACCTTCTGCTGCACGTCCACCAGCACCGGGTGCGACCGCTTGCTGGCGCGGGCGGCCACCAGCACGAGCGCCGGGCCCATGAGCAGCGCCAACAGCGTGAGCGGCACGTTGATGAACAGCAGCACCACCGTCACGAACACCAGCGTGAAGGCGTGCATGAAGAGGAAGATCAGCCCGTAGCCCAGGAAGAACCGCACGGTCTGCAGGTCGCTGGTGGCCCGCGACATCAGCTGGCCCACGGGCATGCGGTCGAAGTATCCGAACGACAGCTGCTGCAGGTGCGCGAAGACCCTGTCCCTCAGGTCGAACTCCACCGCGAGGCTCACACGGCCGGCGAGGATGCGCCGCATCAGCGCGAACAGCGCCCGGATGACTCCCACCACGATCACGATGATCACCAGCGGCAGCAGGGCGTCCTCCTGCTGGCCGTTCAGGACGTCGTCGATCACCCGCCGCGTGAGGTATGGCAGGGTGATCGTGCAGGCCATCAGCGCCAGGGCCGAGAAGGCCGTGATGACCACCGACCACGTGTATGGCCGGAGAAATGTGAGTAGCCGGAGCAGCGTGCGCAGAGGCGGATCCCATCGGTCGGACAGCGGCCTTCTCGCGGTGCCCAACTGTAGTGAGGGGCGCGACCCCCACCGCATTGCGCGTCTCGTGGCCGCTGCGGACCGCAGCGCAGCCACAGTGCTCGATGTCCACTCCGACCCCGACCACCACCGCACGGTCATCACGCTGGGCGGCCCGACGCGCGCGCTGGTGGACGCCGGCGTGGCCCTGGCCATCGAGGCGCGCGACCTCATCGATCTGCGCGCGCATGACGGCGTGCACCCGTTCGTGGGCGCGCTCGACGTGCTGCCATTCGTGGCGCTGCGCCCGTCGGCGGTGCCCGATGCCGTCGCGGCGGCCCGCACCGCAGCGGGTCGCATCGGCGCGGAGGCCGAGGTGCCCTGCGTCCTCTACGGGATCGCGGCGGGCGAGGGGCGCGAGCGACCCGCGCGCCTTCGCGCCGGGGGCCTGCCCGCCCTGGCCGCGCGCATGCAGTCGGGCGAGGTGATTGCCGATGCGGGCCCCGCGCTGCCGCACCCCGGCGCCGGGGTGGTGCTGGTGGGCGCGCGCGAGCCGCTGGTGGCCTGGAATATCTGGTTGCCGGGGGCCACGGTGGACGACGCCCGCGCCGTGGCAGCGGCGGTGCGCGAGGGGGGCGGGGGCGGCGGCCTGCCGTCGGTGCGGGCCCTCGGGCTGATGTGCACCCGGACGGGGCTTGCGCAGGTCTCGCTCAACGTGGAGGATTACCGCCGCACGCCGCTGATGGCGGTGGTCGGGAGGGTGCGGCGCGAGGCCGCCGCTCGGGGCCTCGTCGCCGGGGAGTCCGAGCTCGTGGGCATGGTTCCCCGTGCCGCCCTCGGGGGTAAATGCCCCCGTGACCTGGGGCTGCCCGGCTTACCGCCCGCGAAGATCATCGACACAACGGAGGACTGACCCATCGCCCCCAAGCGCCGCCGTCGGCCCAAGGCCGGACCTCCGCCGGTGAAGAACCCGCGGTACGAGGCCAAGGTGCGGTCCGAGGAGGCCGGCGAGCCCGCCGCGGGCCGCAAGGACGGCCTGCCCAAGGGCGCGCCCAAGCGCGCCGGGTTCAAGAGCGTGCTCATCCGCGCCGGACTGGCCGCGCTCATCTTCTACGCCTTCCTCTACTTCATCAACGGCGACAGCCCGCAGGTGGCGGCGGGCTTCGCCATCGTCATGGGCATCATCATGATCCCGCTCGGCATGCTGCTCGACCGCCTGGCGCATCGCATGGCCGTGCGCCGGTGGCAGAGGCAGACGGGCGGGCGCTAGCCCATGGCGCCCCGCGCCCCGAAGGGCACCCGTGACGTGCTGCCGGCCGAGGGGCGCGTGCGCGCCCGGGTGGAGGCCGTGGCCGCCGACGTGATGGCCGCCAACGGCTTCGGCCGCGTGGTCACTCCCACCTTCGAGGAGACCGAGGTGTTCGTGCGCGGCGTGGGCACGGCCACCGACATCGTGCGCAGGGAGATGTACACATTCGATGATCGCGGCGGGCGCAGCATCACCCTGCGCCCCGAGGGCACCGCGCCGGTTGCGCGCGCATACGTGGAGCACGGCATGCACAAGCTGCCGCAGCCGGTGAAGCTCTGGTACCTAGCGCCGATGTTCCGGTACGAGGCGCCCCAGAGCGGGCGCTTTCGCGAGCACTGGCAGGTGGGGGCCGAGGCCTTCGGCAGCGACGACCCGCTGCTCGACGCCGAGATGATCGTCCTGCTGGCCGACATCTACGCGCGGCTCGACGTGCCCGAGGTGCGACTGCGCATATCGAGCATGGGCGACCCCGAGGGCCGCGGGCCCTACCGCGAGAAGCTGCTCGCCTACCTGGCGCCGAAGGCCGACTCCCTGCCGCGCGACGCCCGCGAGCGCATGGACGAGAACCCGCTGCGGCTGTTCGACATGAAGGACGACGCTGTGCAGGCCGTCATGGCCGACGCGCCCCGGCTGGTGGACAACCTCACCGACGATGCCCGCGAGCACCACCAGAGGGTGCTCGCGGCGCTGCGGCTGATGGGCATCCCCTACGAGGAGGACCCCTCGCTCGTGCGGGGGCTCGACTACTACACCCGCACGGTCTTCGAGTTCACGTGCGATCGCCTGGGCGCCCAGAGCGGCATCGGGGGCGGCGGGCGCTACGACGGCCTGGTGAAGTCGCTGGGCGGCCCGGCCGTGCCCGGCGTGGGGTTCGGTACGGGGGTGGAGCGCATCACCCTCGCGCTGGGCGACGCCGCGGCCGAGGAGCCCGTGGTGGACGCCTACCTGGCAGTGCCCGATGCCGGCATCCGCATGCAGCTCATGCCGCTGCTGCGCGACCTTCGCCGGTCGGGCGTGCGCGCGGAGGCCGGCCCCGCGGGCAAGGGCCTCAAGGCGATGATGCGCCACGCCTCGGGGCTGGGTGCAAGGCACGTGATCATCGTCGGCCCGCGCGAGCACGCCGAAGGCCTCGCGACCATCAGGGACATGACGACGGGAAACCAGGTGGAGGTGCCGGTGGGCGAGATCGCCAGCCGCATCACGGCTGCGGGGCAGGGCCTGTGATCGGCGCTGGCCGGTACCGCACGCATGCCGCCGCGGGTGCTGCCGATGCCGTGGGCGAGGCCGTGCGGGTGTCGGGGTGGGTCCACCGCCGGCGCGACCACGGCGGGGTGATCTTCATCGACCTGCGCGACCGCAGCGGCATCGTGCAGCTGGTGTTCCACCCGGAGCGGGCGCCCGATGCCCACGCGGGCGCCGAGCGCCTGCACCTCGAGGACGTCATCTGCGTGGACGGGCAGGTGGTGCGCCGTAGCGAGGAGACCATCAACCTGCGCATCCCCACCGGCGAGGTGGAGGTGGCCGTCACCGCCATGGAGCGCCTGGCCGAGACCGAGCCGGTGCCGTTCTCGGTGGAGGACGAGAGCACCGAGCCGTCCGAGGAGCTGCGCCTCACCTACCGCTACATCGACATGCGCCGGCCGCGGCGGCTCGCAGCGCTCGAGCTGCGTGCCCGGGTGGTGCGGGCCATGCGCCGGGTGCTCGACGACGCCGGTTTCCTCGAGGTTGAGACCCCGGTGCTCACGCGGTCGACGCCCGAGGGCGCGCGCGATTTCCTCGTGCCCTCGCGCCTGAGCCCAGGCGAGTGGTACGCCCTGCCCCAGAGCCCCCAGTTGTTCAAGCAGCTGCTGATGGTCGGCGGGCTCGAGCGCTACTACCAGATCGCCCGCTGCTTCCGCGACGAGGATCTTCGCGCCGATCGCCAGCCGGAGTTCACGCAGCTCGATGTCGAGGCGTCGTTCGTGGAGCCGACGGACATCGAGGACCTCACCGAGCGGGTGCTGGTGGCGTGCTTCGCCGAGGCCGGCATCGACATCCCCACGCCGTTCCCCCGCATGGGGTACGCCGAGGCCATGCGCCGGTTCGGCACCGACCGGCCCGACCTGCGGTTCGGCATGGAGATCCAGGACTGGACCGAGGCCGCCGGTCGCACCGACTTCGCCGTCTTCAGGGGCGTCGTGGACGGCGGTGGCGTGGTGCGCGGCCTCGTGGTGCCCGGCGCCGGCGAGGGAACCTCGCGCAAGGACGGCGACGAGCTCATGGCCGAGGCCCAGGCGCTCGGCGCCAAGGGGCTGGTGTGGGCGATCGTGCAGGACGACGGCACTCTGCGATCGCCCGTGGCGAAGTTCCTCGACGGGCTCGCCGCCGACTTCGGCGCGGCGCCGGGCGACCTCATCACCCTCGTCGCCGACGACGAGCCGGTGGCATCGGATGTGCTGGGCACCCTGCGCGTGCGCTTCGCCGATCGGTGGGGGCTCGTCCCCGAGGGTGCGTGGGCACCCCTGTGGGTGGAGGACTTCCCGCTGGTGGGCTGGAACGCCGACGAGAAGCGCTGGGACGCCCTGCACCACCCCTTCACCGCGCCGCACCCGGATGACGTGGGCCTCATCGCCACCGACCCCGGCGCCGTGCGCAGCCTGGCCTACGACGTGGTGCTGAACGGCCTCGAGATCGGCGGCGGCAGCATCCGCATCCACGACCACGACATCCAGAAGGCCGTGTTCGCGTGCATCGGCCTGGGCGCCGACGAGGCGGAGGACCGCTTCGGGTTCCTGCTTCGGGCCCTGCGGCTCGGAGCCCCGCCGCACGGCGGCATCGCATTGGGCCTCGACCGCCTCGTCATGCTGCTCGCGGGCGAGAGGTCGATCCGCGACGTCATCGCCTTCCCCAAGACCGCCACGGGCGCGGACCCCCTCACCGGGGCCCCGGCCGGGGTGGATGGCACCCAACTGCGCGAACTCGCGGTCAGGAGCACCGCCCCTTCCCCGGAGGAGAGAGAGAAATGACCAGGACCTCCCTGCACGCGGCCGTGGCCGCGGGCCTCGTCGAAGGGGCGCTCACGGCCGCGTCCGCCGTCGCGGCGCCCGTCACGATCACCCCCGGCACCCTGACCATCTGCACCTATCCGGGCTTCGCGCCGTTCACCAGCTCCGCCAGCAACGGCGCATGGGTGGGGTGGGACGCCTCGTTGCTCACGAAGTTCGCGGCGCAGCGGGGGCTCACCGTCAAGCCCGTGCCCGTCGACCCCTTCGATGGCATGTGAAAGCGCCCGGGCGAGGACCAGTGCGACATCGCCGCCGCGGGCATCGGCAACGAGCCCGCGCGCCGCGCCGAGAGCCCCGGCACCACATGGTCGATCACCTACTACGTGGTAAGGCGCGCCTTCGCGGTGCGCAAGGGCAGCACGCCCAGCGGCCCGCAGGATCTGGCCGGCAAGGTGGTCATCGTCACCAGGGGGTCCACGGCGGACCAGGACATCCAGCAGCAGATCCGCCAGCATCACGTGAAGGACGTCACGGTGCGGTACACCAACAACGAGGGCGCCGCGGTGAAGATGGTGTCGCAGGGGAAGGTGTTCGCCTGCGGCGGCGGCCTCGGCAGCGAGCCCTTCCCGTACCCCGTGCGCACCGCCGACGCGGGACTTGTCAAGGCGTTCAATGCCTTCATCGCGGCCAGCAGGGCGAGTTACGGGAAGTGACCCCGATGACCATCCCGGCCCCGTTGCGTGGGGCCGGGGCGGGGTCTAGGGTTGGTGCAGCACCCGACCGTGTGCGCGACCGGACTTAGTTCCGAGCCGTATTTCGTGATGAGGGTGGTGGAGTCGGGGCCGCATAACGCGAGGTCCCGCCCGTCGCCCGACCTGTGTGAAACAGGTTCGGATCACGCCCGGAGCGGCACGGTGGGGGCCGACGTACTCTCGGGGAGAGGATCTTCGGTGTCCCGCCCGGGGGAGCGGGACACCGGATCCGGGGGCCTCGGTGAGACGAGAGTATTGCGTTTTCATTCGGAATACCTCAAGTTTTCCTCAAGAGACGGGTTCCTGAGGAACCTTGCTTTCGCGCTAGCGTCAGGCCATGCCGCCGTATCCGCCTGAGGTGATGCGCCATCTTGCCGCCCCCGTGGGGGCGGGCGGGCTGTCCGCGCCCGACGTCCGCGGCGAGGCCGGCGCCGAGGACTGCGGCGACGTCGCGGTGATCGAGATCCGCGTCCACGACGGCCATGTCGCCGATGCGGGCTTCCGGGTGCGCGGTTGCGGTGCCACCACCGCGGCGGCATCCGCCGCCTGCGCGGCGCTCGTCGGCGCGTCGCTGGATGATGCCCTGCGGGTGTCGGCGACATCGCTCGATCGAGAGCTCGGAGGCCTGGGCCCCGAGCGGCGCCACGGCGCCGAGATCGTCGCCGACGCCGCGGCAGGCGCGCTCGAGCAGTGGTTCGGGGCGCGCCTCGGCGACGGGGGCATCGCCCTGCGCGCCGACCGGGTGGCAGTGGCCATGAGCGGCGGGGTGGACAGCGCCGTGGCGGCGCTGCTGCTGGCCGAGCAGGGGCTCGACGTGGTGGGCGTGACCATGCGCCTATGGCATGACCCCGTGGCCGCACGCGCCGAGCGGTCGTGCTGCGCTCCCGAGACCGTGCGCCTGGCGCGCGAGACCTGCGCGGTGCTGGGCATTCCGCACCTCACCATCGATGCCGCCGAGCGCTTCCGCCGCGAGGTGGTGGATTCCTTCGCACGCGGCTACGCCGAGGGGCTCACCCCGAACCCGTGCATCACCTGCAACGGCGAGGTGCGCTTCCGGATCCTCTCCGAAGCCGCCGCGCTGCTCGGTGCCCGGTGGCTTGCCACCGGGCACTATGCGCGGGTGCTCGACCCCGGTGACAGTCACCCGAAGCCCGGTGACAGTCACCCTTCGGTGACACTCACCCGCGTCCTCGGCGCGGCGCGCGATGCATCCAAGGATCAGTCGTACATGCTCGCGCGGCTCGACCCGGGCATGCTCGACCGGCTCCTGCTGCCGCTGGGCGAGCTCACCAAGGACGAGGTTCGCGCCATCGCGGCCCATCGGGGGCTTCCCGCGGCTGACGCCGTGGAGAGCCAGGACGTCTGCTTCGTGGGCCAGGGGGGCTACGGGCCGTTCCTCGAGCGCTACTCGGGGCTGGCGCCGCGGCCCGGGCGCATCGTTGACCAGCAGGGCAACGAGGTGGGCACGCATGAGGGCTTCTGGCGCTACACGGTGGGCCAGCGCCGCGGACTCGGCGTGGCGGCGGGGGATCCCGTCTACGTGCTGGCCACGGACGCCGCGCGCAACGAGGTGGTGGTGGGTCCGCGGCCTCGCTTGGGCCGCACGGCGTTCGCGCTCGAGCAGCTCATCATCCACGACGTGCCCGATCGCGCACTCGACGTGCGAATCCGGCATCATGGGCGACCCCTCCGGGGCCATCTGCTCGTCACGGGCGATGGAACCGGGGAGGTGGTGCTCGAGGACGCCGCCGAGGCCGTTGCCCCGGGGCAGACCGCGGCCCTCTACGACGGGGGGCGTCTCGTCGCCGCAGGAACCATCGCCCGGGCGGGGTCCGGGCACTGCACGGAGGACTGAATGAGTTGGTCGGACGTCGCCAGCCTCGCGCTGGCCATCTTCCTGGTCGTCGTGGGAATGGGCCTGTTCTACCTGTTCTTCCGCCTGGGCGGGCTGTTCGGACAGCTCGACAACTCGGTGGAGGAGATCACCGATGAGACCGTGCCGATCCTCACCCGCGTGCAGGTGACCGTAGACGAGGTCAACGCCCAGCTCGGCCACGTGGACGAGATCATGACCACGGCCGTGAGCGCCACCAAGAGCGCCGAGCAGGCCGCCAGCACCGTGTCGAAGGCCGTCACCGCCCCGGCGCGCGCCCTCAGCGGCGTCACGGCCTCGGCCAGCGAGGCCCTGCGGTCGTTCAAGGCCCGCCGCGCCGCGGGGCGGCCATCCGATCCCCCGCGCCACGAGAGCCCGTATTGAGGCGCATCCCCACACCGCTCATCATGGTGGCCGGAGCCGTCGCCTGGCTCGCGGTGAGGGAGCGCGACCCCCGCAAGTGGCCCGAGCTCATCCGCCGCGAGGCGCGTGAGGCGGTGAGTGACGCCCGCGAGGCGCTGGTGGACGGCGCCCAGGCCGGCGTGCGCGCCGAAAAGGCGTTCGACGACGACCTGGCGGAGGCCAGGCAGCGCGCCCGCACCTGGTAGCGCGGTACATTTCCCCGCGTGACGACCGCTGAGATCCGGGAGGGCTTCCTCCGCTACTTCGAGCGGGAGGGCCATCTCAGGATCCCCTCCGCCTCTCTCGTCCCGTTCGAGGATGACCCATCCGTGCTGCTCACCATCGCCGGCATGCAGCCCCTGAAGTCGTACTTCCTGGGCCAGTCGCAGCCGCCCGCGCCGCGCATGACCAGCTCGCAGAAGTGCTTCCGCACGCTGGACATCGACCAAGTGGGCCGCACCGCGCGTCACCTGACCTTCTTCGAGATGCTCGGCAACTTCTCGATCGGCGATTACTTCAAGGACGACGCCATCCGCTTCGGGTTCGAGCTGTCCACCGAGGTGCTGGGCTTCGACCCGGAGCAGATTTGGATCACCGTGTTCGAGGGCATGGACGGCGTGCCCGCCGATGACGAGGCGCTCGAGAAGTGGGTGGAGATGGGAATCCCCCGGGATCGCATCCAGCGCCTGGGCGAGGCCGATAACTTCTGGAAGGCCGGCCCCACCGGGCCGTGCGGCCCCAACACCGAGCTCTACCTCGACCGCGGGCCCGACTTCGGTCCCGACGGCGGGCCGGTCACCGGCACCGACCGCTTCTTGGAGTTCTGGAACCTGGTGTTCATGCAGTACGACCGCGCCGAGGACGGCACGCTCACCACGCTCCCGGCGAAGAACATCGACACCGGGGCGGGGCTTGAGCGCCTGGCGGCGATCCTGCAGGACAAGCAGACGGTGTTCGAGACCGACGGCTTCCGCCCGCTGGTGGCATGGGCCGAGCAGGCATCGGGCCGCGCGTACGCCACCGACCCCCGGGTTGATCGCGCCATGCGCGTACTGGCCGACCACGGCCGGGCGATGGCCTTCCTGGCCGCCGACGGTGTGCGCCCCGGCAACGAGGGTCGCGACTACATCCTGCGCCGCATCATCCGCCGGGCAGTGAGCGAGGGCGCGTACCTGGGCCTCGAGCCCGCGCGCATCACCGGCCTGGTGGACGCGGTGGCAGACGGCTACGGCGATGCCTACCCCGAGCTGCTCAGCGAGCGCTCGGAGGTGATCGACACCGTGGGCGCCGAGGCCGAGCAGTTCGCGCGCACGCTCGAGCAGGGCACGCGCCTGCTGGAGGAGGTGCTGGGTCGCTCGCGGGGCGGCGGCGTGATCTCGGGCGACGACGCCTTCCGCCTTCACGACACCTACGGCTTCCCGCTCGACCTCACCCGCGACGCAGCCGAGGAGCACGGCCTCGCGGTGGACGAGGAGGGATTCGATCGCCTCATGGGCGACCAGCGCGATCGCGCCCGCGCGGCCGGTCGCAGGGGCACGGGCGTCGACCGCCAGGCTGCCGAGGCCCTGGCCGCCCGCAGCCCGGTGGCGCAGTTCGTGGGCTACGACCAGCTCGAGGTGGTCACCACGGTCACCGCCGTGCAGGACCTGGGAGGGACAGAGGCCCTGGCAAAGCTGGCCACCTCGCCGTTCTACGCCGAGGGCGGCGGCCAGGTGCCCGACCACGGGTGGATCACCGGCAACTCCGGCACGGCCGAGGTGCTCGACGTGCTTCGCCTGGGCGACGACCAGGTGCTGCGCATCGCGGTGGACGGCGACCTGCCCGAGGGCGCCGAGGTGACCGCCCGCGTGGATGCCGCCGCGCGCCACGCCACGCAGGCCAACCACACCGGCACGCACGTGCTGGGCTGGGCGCTGCGCGCAGTGCTGGGCGACGGCGTGCGCCAGGCCGGCTCGTACGTGGGCCCCGACAAGCTGCGCTTCGACTTCACCCACCGCGGGCGCATCGAGCCCGACGACCTGGCCGAGATCGAGCGGCGCGTGAACGACCGCGTGGCCGAGGACTCCCCCGTACTCGCAACGGTCATGCCGCGCGCCGATGCCGACTCCCTCGGGGCCATCGGCCTGTTCGAGGAAAAGTACGGCGAGGTGGTGCGCGTGGTGCAGGCCGGGGAGTTCTCCACCGAGCTCTGCGGCGGCTGCCACGTGACGCGCACGGGTGAGATCGGCCCCATGGTGATCGTGTCGGAGGGCAGCACGGGGGCCGCCACGCGCCGCATCGAGGCCGTCACCGGGCTCGCTGCCGTGAAGCACCTGCGCGCCCGCGAGGCGGCGCTGGCGGCCGAGGTGGCGCAGCGCGACGAGCGCATCCACGCGCTCGAGGCCGACCTCAGGCGTGCCCGCTCGGGCCGGGTGGACGTGGCCTCGGTGGCCGCCGCCGCCGAGGACCTGGGAGGCGCCCGCGTGCTGGCCGCCGAGGTGGAGGCCGCCGAGATGGACGAGCTGCTGCAGCTCACCGATCGGGTGAAGCAGGCGGTGGGGCCTGGTGCCGCCGTGGTACTCGGCGCCGTGGCCGACGGAAAGGCCCTGCTGGTGGCCAACTTCGACGATGCCGCCCAGGCGGCAGGCCTGTCGGCGTCCGACGTGATGCGCGAGGTGGCGCCCGTGGTGGGGGGAGGCGGGGGCGGCAAGCCCGGAATGGCGCGTGCCGGAGGGAAGGATCCCTCGAGGATGGCCCAGGCCATCGAGCGCGCCTGGGGCGTGCTGAGGCAGCCAGCCGGATGAAGGCGCTGGCGCTCGACCTCGGGCGCGCGCGCACCGGGGTGGCGGTGAGCGACCCGACGGGCACGCTCGTCAGGCCCCTGGCGGTGATCCGCGAGGTCGACCGGCCCGACGGCGCGGCCGAGCTCGACGCGCTCATCGCCCGCGAGGCGCCGGCGGTGATCGTGATCGGCCAGCCCCTGCTCATGTCCGGCGAGGCGGGGGAGCAGGCGCACCACGCGTCGTCGTTCGCCGGCCGCCTTCGGTCGCGGGTGGACGCCCGCGTGGTGCTGGTGGACGAGCGCATGTCCACCGCCGAGGCCGAGCGCCGGGCGCGCGAGACCGGCTCGGCCGCGGACATCGACAGCATCGCTGCCTGCGTGATCCTCGAGTCGTGGCTCGCAGCCCAGCGGGAGGCCGCATGAGCCCCGGCGCCCCCCCGCCCGGGGCGCGTCCACCCGGGCGCCGCCGGCCCCAGCGCGCCACGCCAGCGGGCCGCAAGGTGCTGGCCATCGTCATCCCCATCACCGCGTTGCTGGTGATCGTCATCGGCCTGTGGATGACCTGGGGCGGGGATGGCGGCGGCGAGACTACCCAGACCACGCCCACCACCATCGACGTGCTGTTCATCGAGGGGCTGCGCCGCAGCGAGATGGCGGAGATCGTGCAGGAGAAGACCGGCATCCCCGCCGCCGACTACATGAAGGCCACCGACGCGTCGGCCCTCGGGCGCCGCCTCGCGGGCACGAAGAAGCCCACGTCGCTCGAGGGCTTCCTCTTCCCGGCCACCTACCCGGTGGACCCGAAGAAGCCGGTGACCGACCTCGTGAACTACCAGCTCGACACCTTCGCGCAGCGCACCGAGGGCATCCGCTACGCGGCGGCCGGGCGCAAGAACCTCACGAAGTACGACGTGCTCATCATCGCGTCACTGGTGGAGCGCGAGGCCAGCACCACGAAGGAGCGGCGCCTCATCGCGGGCGTCATCGAGAACCGCCTGCGCGCCCGCATGCGCCTCGACATCGACGCCACGGTGCAGTACGCGGTGGGATCATGGAAGGCCGACCTCACCAAGGATGACCTCGCCATCGCGTCGCCGTACAACACCCGCAAGTACTTCGGACTGCCGCCCGGCCCCATCTGCAACCCGGGTGAGGACTCCATCCGCGCCGCCGCCAACCCCATCCCGTCGAAGTACCTCTACTACGTGTCGAAGAACGACGGCACCGACCTGCACTACTTCTCCACCACCGAGGCGGCGCACATCGCCAACATCAAGCGCGCCGCGGCGAACGGCGGGCGATGATGGGCGCCCCCTGGCCCACGTCGTCCACGCGCTTCGCGGGGGTCATCGGCTGGCCTGTGGCGCATTCGCTGTCGCCCGCCATGCACAACGCCGCCCTCCGGGCGCTCGGCCTCGACTGGGCCTACCTGGCGTTCCCCATCGCGCCACAGCACCTCGAGGCCTCGGTGCGCGGGCTGTTCGACGCCGGCTGCTCCGGCCTCAGCGTCACCATTCCGCACAAGCAGGCCGTGCTCGCGTGCTGCGATGAGCTCACCCCGGCGGTGCAGGCCATTGGCGCCGCCAACACCCTGGTTCCCCTGGGTGACGGCCGCGTGCGCGGTGACAACACCGACGCCGAGGGATTCCTGCGGGCGCTCGACGAGGCGGCCCCGGTGGCCCTGCAGGGACGGGACGTGCTGATGGTCGGCGCGGGCGGCGCGGCAAAGGCCATCGCTTTCGCGCTCGAGGGGCGCGGGGCCCGGCTGCGCGTGGCCAATCGCACCATCGAGCGCGCCGCCGCGCTGGGCGAGCCGGTGCACTTCACGCGCGAGGCCATCGAGGCCGCCGCCGCGGGTTGCGCGCTGGTCGTGAACGCCACCAGCCTGGGAATGGGCAGTGATGACGTGCCGCCCGAGTTGCCGCTCGACGCGCTGGGGCCCGGCACCGTGGCCTACGACATCGTGTACCGGCAGGAGCCCACGCCGTGGCTCATCGCGGCCGCGGGGCGCGGCGCGCGCACCGTGGACGGCCTCGGCATGCTGCTGCACCAGGGCGCCGCGGCATTCGCCCAGTGGACGGGCACCGAGCCGCCAGTGGACGCCATGCGCGCCGGGCTCACGGCCGCCTGACGGCGGGCTGCCCCAGGGCCCCGGCGTAATGCCCGCGCGTCCGGCCCGCGACCTAACCTCGTGAGTCCGATGCGCTTCCTGCACACCGCCGACTGGCACCTGGGCATGACCCGGCGATTCCTCTCGCAGGAGGCCCAGGCGCGGTTCGCCGACGACCGCATCGAGGCCGTGCGCGACATGGCCCGGCTCGCCGCCGACGAGGGCTGTGAATTCGTGCTGGCGTGTGGTGACCTCTTCCATTCCAACCATGTCGACCGCCAGGTGGTCGCCCGCGCCCTCGATGCCCTGACGGCCTTCACCATGCCCGTGCTGGTCCTTCCCGGGAATCACGACCCCCTCGACGCGGCATCCATCTACACGTCGCCCGCGGTGGCCGAGCGGCTGCCCGCGCACGTCGAGGTCATCAGCGACTCCCGGCTCATCACCCCGGTGCCGGGCGTGCAGGTGGTGGGTGCCCCGTGGCACACCCGGCGCCCGGGGCGCGACCTCGCCGCGGCCGCGCTCGAGGGGCTCGCGCCGCAGGACGGCGCGCTGCGGGTGCTGGCGGCGCACGGGGCGGTGGACGTGCTGTCGCCCGATGCCGACGACCCCGCGCTCATCCGGCTCGAGCCGCTTCGCCACGCGCTCTTCTCGGGCGCGGTCTCGTACGTGGCGCTGGGTGATCGCCACTCGGCGCTGGAGGTGGCCGATGACCCGCGCATCCGGTACCCGGGGTCGCCGGTGGCCACCGGCCACGATGAGCTGCGGCCCGGAATGGCGCTGGTGGTGCAGCTCGATGCCGCGGGCGCGCAGGTGACCGAGCATGCCATCGGCCGCTGGACCTTCACGCGCATCGCCGCCCGGCTCGACGGCATGGACAACATCGACCGGCTCGACGCCGGGCTCGAGGCCGTGCAGGGCAAGTCGCGTGCGGTGGTGCGACTGGCGCTGACGGGATCGATCGGGGTGGCCGAGGACGCCCGGCTGCAGCAGGTGCTCGACCGCCACGGCGAGGTGCTGGGCAGCCTCTCGGTGTCCGACGGCCGCAGCGACCTCGCGGTGATCATCGACGAGGCCGACATCGAGGCCCTGGGCCTGCAGGGCTACGCGCGGGACGCCGCGGCCGAGATCGCCGCGCTGGCGATGGCCGAGGGGCCGCAGCGCGACACCGCGCGCGACGCCCTGAGGTTGCTGCACCGACTGGCGGCGGCGTCATGAGGATCCTCCGGGTATCGCTTCGCGACTTCCGCGGCGTCGCTGTGGCGGACGTGGAGTTCGCCCCCGAGGGCGTCACCATCGTCGAGGGCCCGAACGAGGCCGGCAAGTCAACGCTGGCCGATGCCATCGACATGCTGCTGGCCGACCCCTCGTCGTCGGGCAGGGCCCGGGTGAAGGCCGCGCAGCCGGCGGGCCGCGACGTGGGTCCGTGGGCCGAGATGGAGTTCGAGACCGGTGGTTTCCACATGACCTACGCCAAGCGGTGGGTGAGGGACGCCTCCACCGAGCTGCGCATCCATGCCCCGGTGCCCGAGCAGCACACCGGGCGCGCCGCGCACGACCGCGTGGAGGAGATCCTCGGCACCACGCTCGACGCCGCGCTGTTCGCGGCCCTGCGGCAGCAGCAGGGGTCGCCCCTCACCCAGGGCGACTTCGGCGCGAGCGCCACGCTGGCGCGGGCGCTCGATGATGCCGCGGGGGTGCGGGCCGCCGGCGATGACGACGCCGCGCCGCTGATGGCGCGCATCGAGGAGGCCCGGGAGGAATGGACCACCCCGGGCGGCCAGCCGAACAAGGCGTTGCAGCAACTGCGCGACGCCGCCGAGGTGGCCGAGGCCGATGCCGCGGTTGCCCGCGACGCACTCGCGCGGCAGGAGGGCCGCATCGATGAGCATCGCCGCCTCACGCGCGAGATGGCACAGGCCGATGAGCGCGAGCCGCAGATGCGCGAGCGCCGGAACGCCCTGGCCGCGGAACTCGCGGCGATGGACCAGCGCGTGGAGCGCGTAGCCGACCTGGCGCGTGCGGCCGGGGACGCCGCCGAGCGCGCGCGGCTCGCCGCCGCGGCGCAGGACCAGCGGCAGGCGCTGGTGCGCGCCGTGGAGGATGGCGGTCAGGGCGTGGCCGCCGCCACCGAGCGGGCACAGGCGCTGCGGCACCGCCTGGGCACGGCATCCGACGGCGCCGCAGCCACCGCGGCGGCCCTCGCCACCGCCGTGGACGCCGCCCGCGACGCCGACCGGGCCCGCGACCGTGCCGTGGAGGTGGCCCAGGGCATGCGGGACGCCTCGGCGCTGGAGTTCCTCGAGGAGAGGAACCGACTGGTGGCCCATGCGGAGGGCGAGATCGCCGAGGCCGAGGAGTTCCTCGCCGCCTGCGCGATCGATGCCGACCTCATGGCCCGCATCGAGCAGGCGGTGCTCGACCTGGCGGTGGCCCGGGAGCGCGCACGAGCGACCGGGGCACGCCTGGTGGTGCGGGCCGAGGCCGACCTCACCCTGCGACATGGCGACGGCGACGCCGCTCTCGCCGCCGGGGAGGAGGTCACCCTCGAGGTGCCGTCGGGCGACCAGGTGCACCTCCCCGGCATCGCGCGCATCGGGGTGGAGGGCGATGGCGAGGCGGCCCTCGATGCCCAGCGGGCGGCGGAGCAGCACCTCGGTGAGCTCCTCGGGCGCGCGGGCCTCGGGCCGGACGACGGCGTGGACGCCGCGCGGGCGCTCGAGAGACGTCGACAGGCTGAGGATTCCCGGCTCTCCGCCGCGCGCGGGTCGCGCTCGCGCGAGTTGCGCGACCTCACCCCCGAGGAGCTCGACGGGAAGATCGCCCGCGCCCGCCTGCGCGCCGCGCTGCATGAAGCCGGTGGCGCCGAGGCGATGTCGCTGGACGATGCCGCCGCGGCGGCGACGCGGGCCGCAGATTACCGTGACGCGGCCCGTCGCGGCGAGGATGCCGCCCGCGCGGCCCACGCGGCAGCCGAGGAGGCCGTCACCGACCTGCGCGCAGGACTCGCGGGGGCCGAGGCGGCGCTGAAGGGCGATGCCACGCGGCTCGCAGCCGACCGGCAGGCCCTTGCCACCGCGCGCGACGAGTGCGCGGATGACGAGCTCGAGACCCGCGCGGGCGCGCTGGCGGCCGCCGCCGAGGACGCCTGCGCGCGCCATGCCGCCGAAGCCGCGGCGCTCGAGCGCGACGACCCGGAGTCGCTGCGCGATCGCGCGCGAAATGCCGTGACCGCCCTCGACCGCGCCGCACGCGATCGCTCGGACATGGAGCTGGCCGCCGAGCGGCTGCTGGGCGAGATCGGCCACGCCGGGGAGGAAGGCCTTGCCGACCGGCTCGGTCGCGCCACCGACGCGGCTCAGCGCGTCGCGGAGGACCTGGCGGCGGCCGAGCGCCGTGCGGCATCCGCCGAGCTGCTGCACCAGGTGATGACGCGCCACCGCGACGAGGCCCGCCGCGCCTACGTGGCGCCATTTCGCGCCGAGCTCGAGCGCCTCGCGCGCCTGGTGTTCGGGGCCGACACCGCCCTCGAGGTGGATCACGCCACGCTGCAGGTGACCGCCCGCAGCCGTGACGCGGTCACGGTGCCCTTCGACTCCCTCTCGGGCGGCGCACGCGAGCAGATCGCGCTGCTCGGCCGATTGGCCGCCGCCCGGCTGGTGTCGGGTGATGGCGGCGCGCCGGTGATCATCGACGACGCCCTCGGCTATTCCGACTCGGTGCGCCTGGAGGGCCTCGGCGCGGCATTGGCAGCGGCCGGGTCGCAGGGACAGGTGATCGTGCTCACCTGCGCCCCGGGCCGCTACAGCACGGTTGGCGACGCCGTGGTGCGGCGAATGGACCCGTCGCAGGGCTTGGAGCACGACGCATCCGCCGGCGAGGTGGCCTGAGCGACGCGGGGTAGCGCGGGCTCGGGGATGTGATGTTGGTTCTCCGCCCCGGTTTGGCGGGATGGTCCTATCATCGCGGGCATGTCCGACTCACTGAACACCCACCGCATCGGCGTGATCGTGGTTGACCACGGCAGCCGCCGCGCGGAGAGCAACGAGATGCTCGAGGAGCTCACCCGCAGATCCATCAGCGAGCGCCTGGAATATGACATCGTCGAGCCCGCCCACATGGAGCTCGCCGAGCCCTCCATTGCGACCGCCTTCGACCGCTGCGTCGCGCGTGGGGCCACGATGGTGGTGATCCAGCCGTACTTCCTGCTTCCGGGCAAGCACTGGAAGCAGGACATTCCCGAGCTGGCGGCCGAGGCCGCCTCGCATCACCCGGGCGTGGAGTACCTGGTGGCCGCGCCGTTCGGCGTGCATCCGCTGATGGCCGACGTGGTACGCGCCCGCGTGGAGTACTGCCTCGCGCACGTGCGCGGAGAGGTGCCCGAGTGCGAGGCCTGTGCCGGCACCGGCGCGTGCCACCTGCGCACCGGCGCGCCCGTGGAGGCCGCGGCGGGCTGAGGCAGGCCCGTGGGGGCCGGGGCACGCGCCCCGGCCGAGGCGCGCGGCGCCACTACCGGGCCGGCGCGCACGGGGGCGCAGGGGATGTCACGGCGGCGCCGAAACGTGATGACGGACATGGCACCCGCACCCGACCCCGCCCACGCACAGATGAGCCTCGCCTACCCGGATCTCGTCCCCGGCGACCAGGTGCGCTACCCGCATCGCCGCGGCTGGCGCTTCGGGGTGCTCGTGGGCCTCGACGGCGCGCACGCCGTGATCGCCGGGCCGGATGGCGAGCATCGCCAGCGCGTGCCGGCATCCACGGTCACCCCGTGGCCCCCACGGTGAGGACAGCATCGCGCTGGGGACGCAGGATGCCGTGCCGCCGCATGCGCCCAGTGCGGCCCCTCATCCGTCGCCGGCAGCGGCGCGGTCGAGGACCAGCACCTGTGACGGCGTCGTGACGCGGCCGGCGGGGATCGACGCGTCGCCGGCCTCCAGCCGCGCGGCCATCGTGCGCTTGGCGTCACCGGTGACGAGCCACAGCACCTCCCGCGCGGCATCGAGCGCGGGGTAGGTGAGGGTCACCCGCTCGGTGCCGTTGAAGGGACGCGCCATGGCGGCCACCGGCGCTTCGGTCACCTCGAGCACCGGGTCACCGGGGGCCAGGCTGGCCGTATGGCCGTCGTCTCCCAGGCCCAGCTGCACCACGTCGATCGGGCCACCAAGCGCCGCGAGCACCCCGAGGTAGTCATTCACGGCCGCCTCGGCCCCATCGGCGACGCGCATGGGGTGGGCACGCGCCGCGGCGGCAGGCGAGCCCGCGAGCAGCGGGGCGATACGGGTCCAGTTGCGCTGCTCATCCCCGTCGGGCGCCACGCGCTCGTCCACCTGCAGCACGTCCACATCGGTCCACGGCAGGTCGCGGGCGAAGAGAGCGGCCATCATGGCCCACGGCGACCGGCCACCCGAGAGGGCCAACGAGGCCCGTCCGCGTCCGCGCACCGCCACCGCAAGCAGGTCGGCGATTCGCCCTGCGGCCCAGTCGGCCGCCGTCAGGTCATCCGGTAGTACCACGCGTTCGCGCATGTGCGGGAGGGTAGCCTTGGGCCGAGCGGCGCCACCGGCGCGCCGCGGCACCGGAGGGCGTGCATGCGGATCGGGATGATCGGGCTCGGCAGGATGGGGGCCAACATGTCGGAGCGCCTCGTGCGCGCCGGGCACGAGGTGGTGGGGTACGACCGCGATAGCGCGGCGGTGGCTGCCATGGTGGCCCGTGGCGCCGAGGGCGCCGACGGACCAGCCGGGCTGGTGGCGGCCCTCGACGCTTCGCGCGTGGTGTGGTTCATGCTGCCCGCCGCGGTCACCACCGCGGCCATCGATGAGGTGGCCGTGCACCTCGAGCCGGGCGACATCGTGGTGGACGGCGGCAACGGGCGCTACCACGAGGACATCCGCCGGGCCGATGCCCTTGCCGCCCAGGGAATCCACTACGTGGACGCCGGCGTGAGCGGCGGCGTGTGGGGCCTCGAGCGGGGCTACTGCCTGATGCTGGGGGGCGCCCCCGCCGCGGTGGGCGTGCTCGAGCCGGTGCTCGAGGCCCTCGCTCCCGGGCTGGGTGCCGCCCCGCGCACCCCGGCCCGCCACGGCGACCCGCCCCCGTATGAGCGCGGCTGGCTGCACTGCGGCCCCGCCGGCGCGGGCCACTTCGTGAAGATGGTGCACAACGGCATCGAGTACGGGCTGATGGCGGCCTACGCCGAGGGGTTCAACCTGCTGCACCACGCCAACGCGGGCTCGGACGAGCGCGCGGCGGACGCCGAGACAGCGCCGCTGGCCCATCCGGCGCTCTACCGGTATGACATCGATATCCCGGCCGTGGCCGAGCTCTGGAGGCGGGGGAGCGTGGTGGAGTCCTGGCTGCTCGACCTCATGGCCGACGAGCTTGCGCGCGATCCGCGCCTCGACGGCTTCTCGGGCCGGGTGTCCGACTCGGGCGAGGGGCGGTGGACGGTGCAGGCGGCCGTTGACGAGGGCGTGCCCGTGCCGGTGCTCTCGGCGGCGCTGTTCAGCCGCTTCGCCAGTCGCGGCGATGATGAGTACGCCAACAAGGTGCTCTCGGCCATGCGCCGGGGCTTCGGTGGACATGCGGAGGCATCGTCATGAGCGAGCGCGCGGACTGCGTGGTGCTGTTCGGGGCAACGGGCGACCTTGCCTACAAGAAGCTCTTCCCGGCGCTGCACGAGCTCGAGGCCCGGGGGCAGCTGGGAATCCCCGTCGTGGGGATCGCCCGCGAGGGCTGGACGCTCGATCGCCTATGCGAGCGCATCCGCGATTCGCTCAGGGACGCGGGGCTCGACCCCGATGACGATGCCGGCCGCGCGCTCATCACATCAATGCGCTACGTGCACGGCGAGTACGCCGACCCCACCACGTTCGACGACCTCGCCGCGGTGCTCAGCGATGTGTCGCTGCCGGTGTTCTACCTGGCGATCCCCCCGGGGCTGTTCGGCGACGTCGTCGACTCGCTCGCGCACCACGACCTCACCGCCAACTGCCGCGTCGTGGTGGAGAAGCCGCTCGGGCGCGACCTGGAGTCGGCGATCGCGCTCAACCACATGCTCTCCACCGAGCTGCGCGAGGACCAGATCTTCCGCATCGATCACTTCCTGGGCTACGAGCAGGTGCAGAACCTGCTGGTGGCCCGCTTCGGCAACACCATGCTCGAGCCCCTGTGGAACCGGCGCTACGTGAGCCACGTGCACATCGAGATGGCCGAGTCGTTCGGCGTGGACGGGCGCGGGGCGTTCTACGAGACGGTGGGGTGCCTGCGTGATGTGGTGCAGAACCACCTGCTGCAGCTGGTGTGCATCCTCGCCATGGACCCGCCGGTATCGATGGACGCCGACAGCATCAACGACGAGAAGATGAAGGTCCTGCGATCCATCCGGCCGCTCGAGGCGACCGACATCGTTCGGGGCCAGTACGAGGGCTACAACCGGGAGGACGGCGTGGCCCCGGACAGCGACGTGGACACCTACTGCGCGCTCAGGTTCGAGATCGACTCCTGGCGCTGGGCCGGCGTGCCATTCACCATCCGGGCGGGCAAGGGCATGGCCCGCACCCTCACCGAGGCGGTGGTGGAGTACGTGGCCCCGCCGCGGCAGCTGTTCCCTGATGTCGACGGTACCTTCGAGCCCAACCGCATGCGGTTCCGGATGAAGCCCGACGACCTCATCGAGCTCAGCATGCAGGTGAAGCAGCCGGGCGACCGCGTGGTGATGGAGACCGTTGATCTCTCGGTGCACTACTCCACGCGCCTCGGCCTGCCGGGCCCCGCGGCCTACGAGCGCCTGCTGGGCGACGCCATCGCCGGCGAGCGGCGCCTGTTCGCGCGCGACGACCTGGTGGAGGAGCAGTGGCGGGTGATCGGCCCGCTGCTGGAGGACCCGCCGCCCGTGGAGCCCTACTGGCGCGGCAGCATGGGGCCGGCGGGCGCGGCGCGCTTGCTTCCATCGGACCTCGACGACATGCTGAGCAGCCCGCACGTGCCTGCGACGGCCTGATGCAGGCGATCGGCATCGACGTCGGCGGCAGCGGCGTCAAGGCCGCCCTGGTGGATATCGCCGCGGGTGAGTTCGTGGGTGATCGCGTGCGCGTGGACACCCCGCAGCCCGCGACCCCCGATGCCGTGGTGGTCGCCGCCCGAGATCTCATCGCGGGCTTCCCGGCTCACCTGCCCGTGGGCATCGGCTTTCCCGCGCCGGTGATCGATGGCGTCACCACCACGGCGGCCAACGTGGACGCCGGATGGGTGGGCGCCCCCGCCCGTGACCTGTTCACCAAGGGCCTCGGGCGGGCCGCGGTGGTGGTGAACGACGCCGACGCGGCGGGGGTCGGGGAGGCCCGGCATGGCGCGGCGCGCGGCGAGGCCGGGGTGGTGCTGCTTCTCACCCTGGGCACCGGCATCGGCTCGGCGCTGCTGAGCGACGGCGTGCTCGTGCCCAACACCGAGCTGGGGCACCTGCAGGTGCGCGGTCACGACGCGGAGCACCTGGCGTCGGCCGCGGTGCGCGAGCACGAGGACCTCTCGTGGGACCACTGGGCCGAGCGGCTGTCGGAGGTCATCGGCGCCATTGACGCCCTGCTCTGGCCCGACCTCGTGCTGCTGGGCGGCGGGGTGTCGCGCAAGTCCGAGAAGTTCATCCCCCTGCTCCACGTGCGCCCGCCCGTGCGCGCGGCGGCGCTGCGCAACCAGGCCGGCATCATCGGGGCTGCGTGCCTGGCGGCCGACGCGGCCCGATGATCGTCGCGCGGGTCGGCGGCAGGCTGCGCCTCGTCACCCAGGTGGCGCACCAGCAGCAGTGCGGCCTGCTCGTGGCCGCATGGGGCAACGACGACTTCGCGCGGCCCGAGCCCTGGGACCCGGTGGTGGAGGCCACGGCGTGCCACGACGAGGGATGGCGCGAGTGGGATATGCACCCGCAGGTGCTGCCCGGTGGCGAGCCGCAGGGCTTCGCCGCCATGGAGGTCGGTGATCACGTGGCCATACACCGGGCCAGCGCCACGGCGGGCGCGCAGCGCGGCGATCGCGTGGAGCTGCTGGTCGGGATGCATGGCGCGGGCCTGGTGATGCGGCGCCTGGGCCTGGACGGCGAGGTGGAGCGGCTTGACGATCGCCCGGGGCTAGCCCGCGCGCTGGTGATCGACCGCGCCCTGGCCGGCCGCGCGCTCCGATCGGGGTTGGGGGAGGGTGCTGCCCTCGCGGGCTGGGCGTGGTCGGCCTATCGCATCCTGCAGGCCATCGACCTGCTCAGCCTCTACCTCACGTGGAGGGGCCTCGCCGGTGGTGAGGAGTGGACCCTGCGCCGCGTGCCACGTCGCCCGGGTGACGAGCGCGGCGTGGACATCGTCGTGCGCCCCGGGGCGCCGAGGTCGCTGTCGTGCGTGCTCGACCCCTGGCCGTTCGCCGCCGACGTGGTTGAGGCTCCCGTCGAGGCCCGGTTCATCGACGACCGGCCCTACCGTGGCGCAGACGACCTCGCAGCGGCGCTCTCGGCCGCGGTGGCCGAGGTGCTGCACACATCGTCACGTCGGGCCTGATCCGTCGGCCCTGACGCGGGCACCCGGTGGGGCCCCGGACTAGTGCTCGTACTTGAAGCTGATGAGAAGGCGCACGCGGTAGCGGTCGACCGTGCCGTCCTTCACCGTCACGTCCTGCTTCACCACCTCTGCCACGCGCAGGTCGCGCAGGGTGCTCGAGGCGGTCTCCACGGCCAGCGTGGTCGCGGCCTCCCACGACTCGGCGCTGGTGCCGACGATCTCTATGACCTTGTAGACGCTGTCTCTGGACACGGGTGTCTCCCGGTCGGGTTCCCGCGGCACTCCGCGGCTCACCATGATTGTGGCGGCCCGACCCGCGCCCCCGCAACCTCGGGCGCGATGTTGATCGTCCCCGCCTCGCGCAGGCGCTCGATGTTGATTCGCGCACGGTGGATCATCTCGGGGCAGGCGGCGAGGGCCATGCGCCCTGCCGTGGCGTTGCCCACCAGTGCCCAGCGGTCGCCGGGGCCATCCAGGCAGCGGCGCGCCAGCAGCGCGCAGGCGACCGCATCGATGGCCGCAGCCTCGTCGAGGTCGGCGAGATCGCCCTCGCGCTCCGCCGTCGGCCATGCACCGAGGTCCATCACCCCGGCGAGCAGCGCTCGCGTCGGCGCGAGACCATCATTTCTCGCCCTGCCACCCCGCGGCCGGAACGCCGGTGCCCTCACCCCCAGCCACGCCGCGCGGTACTCGGCCAGCGGCAGGGCCGGTGACCCCGGGAGATGGCCCTGCTCCCAGATGAGCTGCCTCAGCACCTGATCCGGCAGCGCCTCGGCCACCACATGGCCCGCGCTCGCCAGCGCCGCACCCAGCGCCACGGCCCGGGCCCCGCCGAAGGCCTTGTCCATGCGGGGGGCGGTCACGGGAAACGCCGAGATGTCGAGCCAGGCGAGGACGTGCTCGACATCTCGGCGCCCCGCGACGTCGGGAACCACCACCGGCGCGTCAATCAGCACCAGCGCCGGCTCATCGCCGACGGCATCCACGATCGCCCCATCGGAACGGCACATCCGTACGCCTGACAGCGCGTTGCCAGGGGTGATCCCGGCCACGGCGGAGCGCCCCGGGGCGTCGTCGCGCCGGGTGTCCTGCACGAGATGGATGCCCACGGCCCGCACGTCGCGAGAGTACCGTCACATGTCCTGCACGGGCGATTTCGCGCGCCTCCGCTACGCTCTCGCGCTGGAAATGGGGCGCCACCCCGGCGCCCCTCCCCGATTCGGTTGGAGACATGAGCTCGATTCTGCTCCTCATCATCTCGATCGCGGCGCCGTGGGTGGTGCAGCTCGCCCCGCCGCGCCAGCGCCTGATCGCGCTCGTCATCGACATCGCCGTCCTCCTGCTGTTCGGCATCTTCAGCGGCAATCCGCTCGGCATGTGGCAGTTCTGGGTCGGGCTCATCATCGGCATCGTGAGCGTCGTCCTCTACGTGCAGATGGGCGGCCGCGGCCCCCGCCGGCGCCGCTGGGAAGACGAAGAGGAAGCGGAGCCCACGGGCGAGCTGTAGCCCCGGGCCGCAGCCCGGAGCAGCGCACTCCCGGACCCGCTGCGGTAGTCCGCGGGGGTTCGTCGCCCCCTGCGGCATGCGCCAGGATCTCCGGTGGAGCGCTGCTCCGGGATGCGCCCCGGTGCCGACAGGCACCCGTGGGGTCCGGAGGTGGCCTAACTAGGGGTGATTCGGCTTGAGGTTCTCGGCGATGAGCTGGTCGGCGCGCTTCTGGTCCGACATGAGGAGGAGCCCCTTCTTGAGCTCCGCGACGCCCTTGGCCTTCTGGTCGGTGGCGATGAGGGCGAGGCCGAGGGCGATGTAGCCATCCTCGTACTTCGGGTCGAGGCGCACGGCCTCGGTGGCGGCCGCGATAGCCGGGTCGAACTGGTCGGTGGCGATGAGCGCGTAGGCGAGGAACGCCTGGGCGATCGCATTGCCGATGTCGCCCGTGACAGCGGCCTGGAAGGCCGGAACGGCCTCGGCGGTGCGGTCGAGGCGCGAGAGCACGAGGCCCTGGCCGAGGAGCGCCGGCGCCAGGTTGGGATCGGCCTTGACGGCGCGGTTGTACGCGGCGAGGGCACCCTTGAGGTCGTCCTTGTCGAGGAGGATCTCCCCCTGCAGCATCTGGCCGATGCCGGTGGTCCTGAGTCCCTGCGGCCACTTGTCGAGCAGCTTCTGGGCGTCGTCGGGCTTGCCGGCGTCGATGCGGTCACGTGCGGCCGCGAGCAGGAACCCCAGCTTGCCCGGGTTGCGCTTGACGAGCACAGGGAAGGTCTTCTCGTAGCTCGGTGCCGGGTTCCAGTCGGCGGGCACCGAGATCATGCCGGTGCGCACCTCGGCGCCGCGGCGGAACTCGACGGGCACCGCGGTGTCGGCCGGCAGGGCCTTGAGCGCGGCGGTCCACTGCCCAGGGGTGGTCACGTCGAGGCTGTTGAGCTTGGTGATGACGTCGCCGCGGCGGAGGCCGGCGGTGACGAGCACGCCCTTGGGACCGAGCGCCGTGACCAGCTGCCCGCCCCCGGGGATCTTCAGCTGGCGCGCGATGGCGGGCAGGTTGGGCACCGTGAAGCCGTCGAGGCGCCCGCGGGGCGGGGTGAGCTCGAGCTTGATGCTCTTCTTGAGCACCTTCGCGGTGCGGCCCTGCGAATCGGTGGCGCTCACGACGACCGAGTAGGGGCCGCTCGGCAGCTGGTAGCCCTGGTCGTTGACCGCCTGCACGAGGAACCACACCTGCCTGCCGGGCTCATCGGTGGCGCTGGTGATGGTGCGCACGACCTTCTTGTCCTTCAGGCTCGTGATCTTCACGGTGAAGGTGGCCGGACCCGCCGACGTGAGGCCGAGCATGAAGCGCGCGTGCCCCTGCTGAGCCGTGACGACGTTGCGCAGGCGCAGGCCCGAGATCCTCGGCGGCCCCGTGTATGCCGGGATCGAGGTGGTCGGCGTGGTCGTCCCCGTGGTGGTGGGGGTCGTGCCGCTTGTCGTGGTGCCCTGTGACTGCTGCGCTGCGGCCCACGGGGGCACGACGAGCGCGGCCATGGTCAGGGGCACAGCCAGAAGGGCTGTTCGACGCATGAGAATGACCATATCAGCCCTTGCTAGCGTCGCCGCTGATGGAGGTTCCGCTGCCCACACTCGAGGTCCTGGAGCGCACGAGGCGCGGCGAATCGGTGGATCCCGCCGATGTCGCCGCCCTCGTCAACGCCTGGACAACCGGTGCCGCATCGGACGCGCAGATGGCCGCGTGGTGCGCCACGGCGGGCCTTCGCGGGGTGCCGTACGAGGCCTCGCTGGCCGTGGTGCGGGCGCTGCTCGCAGGCGGTGATCGCCTTGAGCTCGCGCGATTGGGCCCGACGGTGGACATTCGCAGCGCAGGGGGCGTGGGCGATTCCTCCTTGGTGATCGCGGCGTCGTGCCTCGCCGCAGCGGGGGGCGTGATCGTGGCGTCCACGGGCGCTCGAGCGATCGCCCACGTGAGCGGGGTGCTCGATGCCATCGAGGCCATCCCCGGGGTGCGCGCGGAGCTGGGCGTGGAGCAATGGGTGTTGCAGGCGCGCGACGCCGGAATGGTGATTGCGGAGCCCGGCGAGCGGCTGGTGCCCGAGGAGCGCCGCCTGGCATCCCTGCGTGACGGCACCGCGACTGCCGAGGGCGATGCCATGGTGGCCATCGCCGCCGCCGCCCGCGGCATCAGCGGCGGGGCCAGGGCGATCGCCGTGGAGATCCCCGGGGGCTCCGGCGCGCTGCTGCCCGACATGGATCACGCCCGCGCCGCCTGCGACCTCGCGACGCGCCTCGGGGGGGAGTGGAATCGCACGGTGGCCGCGGTGGCGTCGGAGCGTTCCGAGCCCATGGGCGGGGTGGCCGGGCACGTGCTGGAGGTGCGCGAGGCATTCGCCGTGCTCCGGGGCGAGGGCGACGCCCGACTGGCCGACGCCGCCTCCGCGCTCGCCGCCGCGGCGCTGGGGGCCGCAGGGGCCGGGGGCGATGCCGATTCGGTGCGCCGCATGCTGGGCGATGGCCGGGCCGCCGCCGTGGCCGAGCGGTGGGTGGCCGGACAGGGCGGCGATGCGGCCGTGGTGGGGCATGCCGACCTGCTCCCCCGGGCCGCGATATGCGCCACGGTGCTCGCGAGCACAGCCGGCACCGTGATCGCGGTCGATGCCGGGCGCATCGGCGCCGCAGCGCGTTGGCTGGGCGCGGGCCGCCTGGACCCCGGCCAGGTCATCGATCCCCTGTGCGGGGTGGAGGTCATGGCGCGCGTGGGCAGCACCGTAACCGAGGGAGACGTGGCGGCGATCGTGCATGGGTCGGACCAGTGGCTGGTGGACCGCGCGGTGGAGATGGTGAGCGCAGCCATCACGGTGGGCGACTGATGCCCGAGCTCCCCGAGGTGGAGACCATCCGCCGGCAGCTGTCCGATCACCTCGACGGGCGCACGATCTCGACGGTGCAGGTGCTCGACCCCCTGCTGGTGGACCCGGAGGACCCTGCGTCGTTCGAGCGCCGGCTGTCGGGACGCGCGGTGCGCGAACTGCGGCGCACGGGCAAGTACCTGTTCATCGAGTTCGACGACGGCGAGGCCCTGGCGCTGCACCTGCGCATGACCGGCCAGCTGCTGTGGACGCCCGGCGAGCCGGACGACCCCACGCCCTACGCCCGCGCCGTGCTCGGCATGGACGACGGATCGGTGCTCACCTTTGCCGACTCCCGCCGCTTCGGGCGGGCGTGGTTCCTGCCCGCGGGCAGGTCGGCGCGAAACCGCGTGTGGGGCAGGCGCACGGGCGTGGATGCCATGTCGGCGGGATTCACCGCGCGCCGCCTGGGGGCATCGCTCGAGCGGCGCACCGCCGCCATCAAGGCGCTCATCCTCGACCAGCGCATCCTGGCCGGCGTGGGCAACATCTACGCCGACGAGGCGCTCTTCCGCGCGCGGGTGCACCCGCGGCGCCCCGGCGGATCGCTGTCGCAGGCCGAGGTGCGCCGCCTGCACCGCGCCATACGCGACCGCCTGCGCATGGGCATCTCGGTGGGGGGCGCGTCGTTCGATCGCTACCGTGACGCCCATGGTGGACGGGGCGGCATGCAGGACCTCTTCCTCGTCCACCGGCGGCAGGGCGAGCCGTGCCCTCGCTGCCGCACCACGATCGAGAAGGGCGTGGTGGCGCAGCGGGGCACCTACTGGTGCCCGCGGTGCCAGCCGCTCGAGGTGGAGGTTGCATGCTGACCGACGTCCCGGGCATCCGGGTGGGGCACTGGACCGACGCCGACGCCGGCACGGGCTGCACGGCGATCATCATGCCGCCGGGGACCTGCGGCGGGGTGGACGTGCGCGGCGGCGGCCCCGCCTCGCGCGAGACCGACCTGCTGCGCCCGGAGGCCACCGTCGCCGTGGTGTCGGCCATCGTGCTCTCGGGCGGCAGCGCCTTCGGGCTCGATGCCGCATCGGGCGTGATGGCCTGGTGCGAGGAGCAGGGCCTGGGCGTGGACACCGGCATTGCGGTGGTACCGATCGTGTGCGCGGCGTCGCTGTTCGACCTGGGAATCACCGGCAACGCGCGGCGCCCCGGCGCGGCCGAGGGGCGCCTGGCGGCCGAGGCGGCCACCGACGGCCCGCACGCGGTGGGCAGCGTGGGCGCGGGCACCGGCGCCACGGTGGGTAAGTGCCACGGCCGCGATCACTGGTGCAAGGGCGGCATCGGCAGCGCCAGCGTGCGGCTGGAGGGGGGCGCCACGGTGGCCGCGCTGGTGGCGGTGAACGCCTTCGGCGACGTGCTGGGCGAGGATGGCCAGGTGATCGCCGGCGCCTTCGAAGATGGACGCGGGTTCGTGGATTCCCGCCGCGAGATGCTGGACGGCCAGGCCCGCCACCCGCGGCTGGCCGACATGGGCAACACCACGCTGTGCGTGATGGCCACCGACGCCGCTTTCGACAAGCCCGGCTGCACCCACCTCGCGCGCCAGGCGCATGCGGGCCTTGCGCGGGCGATCGCCCCCTACGGCACGGCGCTGGATGGCGATATCGCGTTCGCGGTGTCCACGGGCACGTCCCAGGCGAACCCCGTGGTGGCGGGCAACGCCGCCGCGGAGATGGCGGCCGCCGCCGCCCGAGACGCCGTGCGCAGCGCTACGTCGGTACGTGGAGTGCCCACGGCCAGCGACCTGCTCGGGCGGTAGCCCCGCGGGGGGTCGCTAGGCCAGCAGGGCGTCCAGCTCGCCGGCCGTGTCGAGCGCTGAGAGCTGGTCCCAGCCGCCGATGTTGCGGCCGTCGATGATGATCTGCGGGAAGGTGTAGCCGCCGGTCTCGGCCACGAGGCGCTCGCGCGCTGCATGGTCGGTACGCGAGATGAAGATCTCCTCGTACGGCACGCCGCGCTGGTCGAGGAACGCCTTGGCGCGCATGCAGAACGGGCACGACTCGGTGGTGTACACGGTGACGTCAGCCACGCGGCGCAGGCTAGGCGATCCGCGGCGGGTGCGACACTTGAGCGGTGGCAACCATCGATACCGACGCCGTGGTGCTGCGCACGCTGCGCTACGGAGAGAGCGATGCCATTCTCGCGCTGCTCACGCCCGGCCTCGGGCGGGTGTCGGCCATCGCCAAGGGCGCCCGCAAGCCCACCTCCAAGCAGGGCGGCCGCCTGCAGCCCGGGGTGCGTCTGCACGCCACCTTGGCCGAGGGCCGCGGCGACCTCATGACCCTGCGCGGCACGCAGGTGATCGATGCCGGCGCCGGCCTGTGGATGGACGGCTACCGCCTGCGGGCGGCGGGGTGCGTGCTCGAGGCCGCCCTGCGCGTGGTGCCCGAGCACGAGGAGGCCGAAGCCGCCTACAACCTCATCACCCGGGCGCTGGCGCTCATCGCGGCCGCCCCGGCGCGCGATGAGGCGCCTCGGCTCGACCCCTACGTGCTGGGCACCCAGGCCAAGCTGTTGGCCGCATCGGGGCTGGTGCCGCACCTGGCGTCGTGCGCGGCGTGTGGCGGGCCGCCACCGCTCGAGGGGTTCTCGGCCACGGCGGGAGGCGCGGTGTGCGGCGCCTGCTACGTCGGGTCGGGCGCCGAGGCGCTGGAGGCCGCCGCCGCCGACGCCCTGGTGGCCCTTTTGGCGCGGCCCTTGGCCGAGGCACCCGACTGCCTGGCGCCGGGCTCGGCGCAGGGTGCCGAGCGGCTCATCGCCCTGATGCTGCGCGAACATCTGGGCGTGACCCTCAAGTCGGGCACGCCGCTCTAGGCCTTCGGCTCATCCCCTGTGGGTCACCACCCCACGGCGATCACGGCCACGGCCACGAGGATCACTCCCTCGGTGCCGTCGTCGCCGATCAGCCCGTTGGGCTGCCGGTGGCCGCCCTCCACGGCGCGCGCGGTCACCTTCCCGTAGGGGAAGCGCCCGCGCACGTCGTCCACGTCCACGCGATCGGCGCCCGGAACCGCGATGGTGGCCTCCACGCGCATGTTGGCGCGGTCGCGGCCCGGCAGGACGTCGCGCATGCCGGGGAACAGCACGCGGCGGATGGTGTCCTCCACGGCACGCACCGCGGCCTTGGTGGCGTCATCGCCGGTGAGGTCCACCCCGATACCCGTCTCGACGATGAGCGGAAACACGCCGTCGCCCGTCGCGGTGGCGTCGCTCATCGCGAGCCCTCCGGCAGCAGCGAGGTGTCGATCGCGCCCGACCCCGACACGTCGCCTTTCACGAGCCCCTTCTCCTTCATCCATGCCGCGAGGGCGTCCCACTGCGCGGCATCCATGTGCAGCGGGGCGCTGCCCTCGGGAAGCAGGGCGGGGATGGTGTCGCTCACCTGCGCCGGCAGCACCGCCTTGGCGATGTCCGGGTTGGCCTTCTCGAGGGCCATCACCGCGCCGCCCAGGTCCTTGGCCGCCGCCTCGGTGCCGGCGGCGATGCCGGCCAGCGCGGCGCGGATTGCCGCGGGCCTGTCGCGGATGGCGTCCTGCGATGCCACCACCACCAGCTCGTCGTAGCGCGGCACCCCGTGGTCGTCGATCCTCATGATCTCGATCGGCACGTCCTTCATCCGCAGGTCCGGGCCCTCGATGTTCCAGTAGGCGCCGATGACGGCGTCCACCTTCCCGGCCGCCAGCGACGGCGCCAGGCTGTAGCCCACCACCTTGGTCTGCACCTTCGCGGGGTCGCCGCCATCGGCCGCCACCACGGTGTCGAGCAGCGCGCGGTCGCTGGGCACGCCCGCGATGCCCACTACCTTGCCCTCCAGGTCGCGCGGCCGGGTGATGCCCCGGTCGGACCGCGCGATGATGGAATTGAGCGGCACTTGGGCGATGGCGCCTACCGCCTTCACGGGTACTCCCTTCGCCCGGGCGATGAGCAGCTCGGGGGCATAGGTGATGCCCAGGTCCTTCTTGCCCGCGGCGACGGCCGTGAGCGTGGTGGTGGGGTCGCTCGGCACCGAGGTGGCGATGTCGGCGCCCGCCTTCGCGTCGAGCCCCTCCTCCTGCGCCACCGCGATGCCCGCGTGGTCGGCGTTGGGGAACCAGTCGAGAACGAGCGACACCTTCTCGGGCGTCCCTCCGGCCGTGGGGCCGGTGGATGCCGCGGTGGATGCGCTGTCGCCGCCGCAGCCGGTCAGCACGGCCGGCACAAGGGCGAGCGCCCCTGCCAGGGCGACGAGGCGGGATCGATGGGTCACGGAATCCTCCGGTCGGGTGGTCGGGTCATGAGCCGCGGCGCGTGGCGCGATGGGTCCAGGGAATGGCGAGGCGCTCTGCGAGCGCCACGAGGCCGAAGAGCGCGAGGCCGATGAGGCCAAGCAGGATCACTGCGGCGAAGGTGATGGGGGTCTCGAACTGCCCGGCGGTGAGCCGCGTGAGCGCGCCGAGCCCGCGGTCGGACGCCACGAGCTCGCCCACCACCGCGCCCGACACCACGAACACCGCGGCCAGGCGCATGCCCGTGAACAGCCGGGGCAGGGCAGAGGGCATGCGCACGTGGTGCCACGTCCAGGCCTCGTCGGCGCCCAGCCCGCGGGCGGCGCGCAGCAGGTCGCGGTCGGTGCCGCGCAGGCCGTCAACGCCCGCCACCACCACGGGGAAGATGCTCATGAGCAGCGCGAGCACCAGGATGGCCACGAACGGTGGGAACCACAGCACCAGCAGCGGCGCCAGCGCCACCAGGGGGATCACCTGGCTCACGATCACCCACGGGTACACGGCGAGCCATGCCACCCGGCTGCGGGCCACCAGGTAGGCGAGCGCGCTGCCGATGGCGATCGCCAGCGCCAGCCCGATGACGGCAATGAGGATCGTCCACTGCATATGGAACCACAGGCGGTCGCGGGCATCCCATGCGGCCTGTGCCACCGCAGGCGGCGAGGGCAGCATCCACTCGCGTGGCGCGAACACCCACACCGCCAGCTGCCACAGCACGATCGCCAGCAGCGGCAGCACGATCGCCAGCGCCACCTGCCCGGGCCGCATGTGGCTGCGCCGACCGGCTGCAACGCCGTCTACCGCGGGCGGCCCCCCGCCCGCGATAGACGGCGTTCCGCTCATGGCTTGGTCGGCCCCACCGTTTGCGGCATACGGTGTGGTCTCAGCGGCTGCCGCTGCCGCCGCGCGATCCTCGGTGGTGCTCATGCGAGCGCTCCCGCCTGGCGCAGCGATGCCAGCACCGACGCGGCTACGGCAGGCGGGTCGGCATCACCCACCCGGATGTCGTCGACGATGCGCATGGGGCGCGGGGAGGCCACGAGGATGCGCTCGCACAGGGCCACGGCCTCGGCCACGTCATGCGTGACAAGCAGGATCGTTGGCTGCTCGGCGCGGCGGAGATCGCCCAGCACGTTGTGCATTTCCACGCGCGTGAGGGCGTCGAGGGCGCCGAAGGGCTCGTCGAGCAGCCACGTGGCGCGGCCGGCCAGCGCGGTGCGGGCGAGCGCCGCCCGTTGGCGCATGCCACCCGACAGCGCATGGGGGTAGTGATCGCCGAACCCCGCCAGCCCCAGCAGCGCGATGGCGCCGTCGGCGCGCTCGTCGGCCTCATGGGCGGCCAGGCCCGCGAGCCGCGCGCCCATCGCCACGTTCTCGCGCAGGGTGAGCCAGGGCATGAGCGCGTCGCCCTGGGGCATCAGCGCCACGGGGCCACCCGGGTCGGCGTGCCCGGCATCGGGCGGGGTGAGCCCGGCCAGCACGTCGAGCAGGGTGCTCTTGCCACACCCCGACGGGCCGATGATGGCCGTGGTCTCCCCGGCGCGCGTCACGAAGTCCACGCCGTCGAGCACCGGCACGCGCGGGCGGTCGCCCAGCGCCAGGTGCAGGTCGACTGCCCGTATGCCGTGCCCGTGGGGCACATGCGCTCCCTTCGCTGGCATTACCCAGATCAGGTTCAGAGGGTCGAGGCCGTGTGCCTCCTCTCAGCCGCTGAAGCGGCTCCCCTGTTCGCGGTGACTCTACCACCCCCGCCTTCGGGGGCGGGAGTCATTGCCGGCCGATCTCCACCAACTCGACGCGGTAGCCGTCGGGGTCGCGGATGAAGCAGATGGTCGATCCGCCGGGGCGCGATGCGTAGGGCGGCTTCTCTGGCTCGATGCCCTTGGAGGCCAGGTCGGCGAGCTCGGCGTGCATGTCGTCCACCGACAGGGCGATGTGCCCGTAGGCCTCCCCGAGGTCATAGGGCTCGGTGCGGCCGTCGTTCACGGTGAGCTCCAGGCGCTCGCCGTCACCGGGCAGCGCGAGGAAGATCACGGTGGCGGTGTCGCCGCCCACGCGCTTGCGGTCGGTCTCCTCGAAGCCCAGCCGGCCGTAGAAGTCGAGTGAGCGTTCCTCGTCGAGGACTCTGAGCATGGTGTGGATGAGCGCGCGCGGTATGTGGGTCCCCCTCCCGGTAGTGCGGTCGAGCATAGCGGGAGGCGGCATGGCCGCCGACGGCGCACAAGCGTGGCAGCCGACAGCGCAAATGGGGACGGGCGGCGCTCTTGCGCCGCCCGTCCGGGGCCCCGCGTCCCGGCCGCGGGGCCTTCGCATCGCGCGAATCCCCAACGCGTGATGCCAGCGTCGCCGTCCCTGTCCCGCTGCGGCGATGGATGAACGGTATGCCGGGGTGCGCGCCCGGCGAATGGGCCCCGGCACCAGAGTGCGCGTGGCCCGTTTCGCCACGGGTACAGGTGCTCGCCGCCCTACAATGCCATGGGATGGAGCCCGCGAACTACATGATCTCGGATGCCCATCCCCCCACGGGCGACCAGCCGCAGGCCATCGAGGCCATCGGCGAGGGCCTCGTGGCCGGCGAGCGCTTCCAGACGCTCCTGGGCGTCACCGGCTCGGGCAAGACCTTCACCATGGCCAACATCATCGCCCAGTCGGGTCGGCCGGCGCTGGTGATCGCCCACAACAAGACCCTCGCCGCGCAGCTGTGCAACGAGTTCCGCGAGTACCTGCCGGGGGCCGCGGTGGAGTACTTCGTCTCGTACTACGACTACTACCAGCCCGAGGCGTACATCGCGTCCAGCGACACCTACATCGAGAAGGACGCCTCGATCAACGACGAGATCGATCGCCTGCGCCATGCCGCCACCGCGGCGCTGCTGACCCGGCGCGACGTGGTGATCGTGGCCTCGGTGTCGTGCATCTACGGCATGGGATCGCCCGAGCGCTATGCCCAGCGCCTGGTGATGCTGGAGGCCGGCGCGCAGATGTCGCGCGAGGACATCTTCACGCGCCTGGTGGAGGTGCAGTACCAGCGCAACGACATGGTCCTTGAGCGCGGCAGGTTCCGAGCGCGCGGTGATGTGTTCGAGGTGCAGCCGGCCAACGCCGAGACCGCCTACCGCGTGTCGATGTTCGGCGACGAGATCGAGAGCATCACGCACTTCCACCCGGTCACCGGAGAGGTGTTCGGCGGCCTGCAGTACGCCGCCATCTACCCGGCCACCCACTACGTCACCCCCCAGGACACCCTCGAGCGCGCGGTCGCCGAGATCCGCGCCGAACTGGAGGATCGCTGCGCGCTGTTCGACGCCCAGGGCAAGCTGGTGGAGGCCCACCGCCTGCGCCAGCGCACCGAGTACGACATGGAGATGCTGCGCGAGGTGGGGTTCTGCTCCGGCATCGAGAACTATTCGCGCATCCTCGACGGCCGCGCGCCCGGCGAGCCGCCCGCCACGCTGCTCGACTTCTTCCCGCCCGACTTCCTCTGCTTCATCGACGAGTCGCATAACACCGTGCCGCAGCTGCGCGGCATGTACGAGGGCGACCGCTCGCGCAAGCTGGCGCTGATCGAGCACGGATTCCGCCTGCCGTCCGCCGCCGACAACCGACCCATCCGGCTCGAGGAGTTCCTCGAGCGCGTGGGGCAGGTGGTGTTCGTGTCGGCCACCCCGGGCCAGTTCGAGCGCGACCAGTCGTCGCGCGTGGTGGAGCAGATCATCCGGCCCACCGGCCTGGTGGACCCCGAGGTGGAGGTGCGCGCCACCGAGAACCAGGTGGACAACCTCATCGGCGAGATCCGCGCCCGGGTGGACAGCGACGAGCGCGTGCTGGTGACCACCCTCACCAAACGCATGGCCGAGGACCTCACCGACTACCTGGTGGACGCCGGCATCAAGGCGCGCTACCTGCACTCGGACATCGACGCCATCGAGCGCATCCGGGTGGTGCGCGAACTCCGTCTGGGCGAGTTCGACGTGCTGGTGGGCGTCAACCTGTTGCGCGAGGGCCTCGACCTTCCCGAGGTCACGCTGGTGGCGATCCTCGACGCCGACAAGGAGGGCTTCCTGCGCGGGCAGACGGCGCTCATCCAGACCATCGGCCGCGCCGCGCGAAACGTCAACGGCCAGGTGCTGATGTACGCCGACCGCGAGACCGAGGCCATGCGCGTGGCCATGGAGGAGACCTCCCGCCGCCGGGACATCCAGCGCCGGCACAACGAGGAGCACGGCATCACGCCCGTGAGCATCAGCAAGGGCGTGTCGGACATCGTGGAGTTCCTCGGCCTCAAGGGCGGCGGCGGGCGCAAGCGCACGAAGAAGGAGCACGCCGTGCCGGCGGGGGCCACCCCCGACGAGATCCGCCGCGTGATGGTGGAGGTGGAGCAGGAGATGATGGCCGCGGCCGAGGAGCTGCGCTTCGAGCAGGCGGCGGAGTTGCGCGACCGCCTGGCCGTGCTGCGCGCCGAGCTGGGCGAGGAGGCCGTGGCGGCGGGGGCCGAGGGTTGATGGGCGCGCTGGACCCCCCGGACCCCGAGCGCGTGCCCGACGGCGGCGTGGAGCCTGACGACCGCGTGGATCCCGACCCCGACATGGTGTTCCGCTCGCTTGCGGCCCCGGGTATGGAGGAGGACGACATCTTCGCGGCGCTTCTGGGGCTGCCCGGAAAGGGCGCCTTCTGGGGCGATGACCACCCGTCGCCGTACCGGCCATCGGGTGATGAGGAGTGGAGCGAGGAGGCCGAGCGGCGCCGGCGTCACGAGGAGATCCTGCGCCGATGGGACCCCGACGCAACCTGAGGGCGAGAATCATTCGCATTGAGGGAAGGGTCACGGGCATGACCCGCCCGCGCACCGCACTGGCCACCCTGATCGCGGCGATCGTCGCCGGCGCGGCCCCTGCCCTCTCCGGGTGCGCGCGGTGAAGGACGCGGACGTGGCGCATGGCGAGGAGGGCGCGACGTCGGGAGCGGCGCGCGAGCCGAACATCCAGACCGACCCCTCGCAGGTGCCCCGGGTGGTGCTGGCCGGGCTGAGCGCCGCCGCCACGCTCATGGCGGTGATCATCGGCGTATCGGCAGCCATGAGGTCGGGCTGGCGGCGCACGGCGTGGGTGGTGCCCCTGCTCGGCGTGTACGCCTTCGCCACCACGACGGTGGGCTACGGCGGGCCTCACGGCCGTCACCGGCATGCCGTATGGCTGCATGTCCGCGCCGCTCTACGCCGGGATGGAGCCGACGATGGCCATGCAGGTGGCGGGAGTACGCGACGCCATCCCCAGCGCGGTGTTCGCGGTGCTGGGCAGCCTGATCGGGGTGGTCACCGGACGCCGCCTCGGGATGAAGGCCGGGGTGCCCGGCATGGCGAACTGGATCGGCCACGGATCGGTTTCGGGCGCCATCGTGGCGGGGCCCTTCGTGATCGGCACGTCCATCGCAGTGGCAACCGGCCTTCCCCACCGGTAGTGGGTGGCGCTCACGCTCATCGTGGTCATCCCGCCCATCGTGCAGGGGGACGACACCAAGTGCGGGAATGAACGCCTCATCGGCACCGTGGCGGGCCTGGCGAACGCCATCCCGATCCCGCGCCCATCCCGCTCCCGGAATGGGCCGTGTGCGTGCTCGGCTTCATCCTGCTGATCCCGGCATTCATGGTGATGCACAGGAGCTGCACCTGCCGCGCGCTCTTCGAGTCGGCGGCGGTGGAGATGCTGGTGCCTGCGGGCAACGACCTCATCGGCCTCGAGGCCGCGCGCGTGGAGGCCCAGGTGATCGGCGTGACGCTCCTGGCTGAGGCGGCCGTCGGCATCGCCTGTGGCGTCAGGCACGTGTCGTCATCCGATGTATCGAAGAAGGCCATCGCCTCGCAGGAGCGGCCGCGGTGCGAGGGGGGCAGAGCAGCAGCACCTGCTCGTCGGGCTTGAGGGCACCGCGCAGGGTGCGGCCCTTCGTCGGCAGGACGGGGGACGAATGCACGCGGCGAGAGCAACCGTCGGCCGCGATCGCGGTGGTCAGCGCACCCCCGCGCATCGCGCGCAGCGGCCGCGCAGCGTGATGTCGTGGGCCTCCACGTCGAAGGCCAGCCGGTCGGCCATGGCGTGGATGGCCATTTCCACGCCGTCGTCCTCGATCGGCACCACGGCTCCGCACTCGCGGCACACGGCGTGGTGGTGATGATCCCCGCCGGGGTGCGCGGGCTCGTACTTGGCCACCTGCCCGCCCAGGTCGACCTTGTGCACCAGGTGCAGGTTGGTGAGGGTCTCGAGCGCGCGGTACACGCTGGCCATTCCCGGCGTGGGGCCGGGCTCGGCCGCCAGGGCGTCGTGTATCTCGTGCGCGCTCAGGCAGCAGTCCTGCCGCGCCAGCAGCTGCACCACCGCCTGGCGCGCGCCGCCCGCTCGCAGCCCGGCATCGCGCATGGCCGTGTCGCAGTGGCGCGCCCACTCGGCGCGTTCGCATGCGCTGGTCACGGCGCGCATGTTCGCAGGCCGGGGCGACGGCGGGCCGGGTTACGATGGGTGCAGTGAGTTCGATCAGCGTCGTCGGTGCCCGGGAGCACAACCTCAAGGACGTCTCCGTCGAGATCCCCCGGGACCGGCTGGTGGTGATCACCGGGCTCTCGGGGTCGGGGAAGTCGAGCCTGGCGTTCGACACCCTCTACGCCGAGGGCCAGCGCCGGTACGTGGAAAGCCTGTCGGCGTACGCGCGGCAGTTCCTCGGGCAGATGGACAAGCCCGACGTGGACGACATCGAGGGGCTCTCGCCGGCCATCTCGATCGACCAGAAGAGCACCAGCCGCAACCCGCGGTCCACGGTGGCCACCGTCACCGAAGTGTACGACTACCTGCGCGTGCTCTACGCGCGCATCGGAATACCGCACTGCCCGGTGTGCGGCGTGCAGATCGCCGGGCAGAGCGTGGAGCAGATCGCCGACCGGGTGCTGGCGCTGCCCGAGGGCACGCGGATCCTGGTGATGGGGCCGGTGGTGCGCGATCGCAAGGGCGAGCACCGCGACGTGCTCGACCATATCCGCGACGAGGGCTTCGCGCGCGTGGCCGTGGACGGCGAGGTGTACGCCATCGACGAGGTGCCGGCACTCGAGAAGAACAAGCGCCACACCATCGAGGTGGTGGTGGACCGCCTGGTGATGCGCAGCGATCTTCGCCGCCGTCTCACCGAGAGCCTCGAGACCGCGACGCGCCTGGGCGATGGCCTGGTGCGCATCGGGGAGGCCGACGGCGACGAGCGCTCATGGACATACTCCGAGAGGCTCGCGTGCCCCGAGCACGGCGCGTCGCTGCCCGAGCTCGCGCCGCGCATCTTCTCGTTCAACGCCCCGCAGGGCGCGTGCGAGGGTTGCACCGGCCTCGGCTTCATGCCCGAGGTAGACGCCGAGTTGGTCATCGACCCCGAGCGCACGCTGGCCGGCGGGGCGATCCTCCCCTGGGCCGACCGCACCACCGACTTCTACGACCTGCTGCTGCGCTCGGCGTGTGCCCACTGGGACATCCCCATGAACGTGCTCTGGGAGGACCTGCCGCAGGAGGATCGCGACCTGCTGCTGTTCGGGCCAGATCGCGTGGAGCGTCTCGACCTGGGCGAGCGGCGCCGGCGCGGGTACTCCACCACCGCGAGGTTCGAGGGCGTCATCCCCCAGATGCGCCGCCGCTATGCCACCAGCGGATCGAACCTGGTGCGCGACCGCATCGGGCAGTACATGTCGCCCAACGCCTGCGCGTCGTGCCACGGCGCGCGCCTGCGCCCGGAGATCCTCGCCGTCACGGTGGGCGGCAAGAACATCCATGAGCTCACCGATCTCTCCATCGAGGATGCCCTGGCGTTCCTCGAGGGGCTCGAGCTCAGCGACACCGAGGCCTTCATCGCCGAGCGGGCCGTGGCCGAGATCTGCGCCCGGCTGCGGTTCCTCGTGGATGTCGGCGTGGGGTACCTCAACCTGGCGCGCGCCGCGGGCACGCTGTCGGGCGGCGAGGCCCAGCGCATCCGTCTTGCCACGCAGATTGGCGCGGGGCTGATGGGCGTGCTGTACATCCTCGACGAGCCGTCGATCGGATTGCACCAGCGCGACAACCGCAAGCTCATCGGCACCCTCGAGCGCCTGCGGGACATCGGCAACACCGTGCTGGTGGTGGAGCACGACGAGGACATGATGCGCTCCTCAGACCATCTGATCGACATGGGTCCGGGGGCGGGCGAGCACGGCGGGCGCGTGGTGGCCGCCGGCACGGCGGATGAGGTGGAGGCCGAGCCCGAATCGGTCACGGGTGCTTATCTCTCCGGCGCGCGCGCCATTCCGATCCCCGCGGAGCGCCGCGAGCCCCAGGGCTGGCTCACGGTGGAGGGCGCGCGCGAGAACAACCTGCGCGACATCGACGTGTCGGTGCCCGTGGGCGTGCTCACGTGCGTCACCGGGGTGTCGGGGTCGGGCAAGAGCACGCTGGTCAATGAGATCATCCTCAAGGCGATGGCCGGCAGGCTCAACCGCAAGCCGCTGCGCCCCGGGCGCCACAAGCGCATCGAGGGGCTGGAGCAATTCGACAAGGTCATCGCCATCGACCAGTCGCCCATCGGTCGCACGCCGCGCTCGAACCCTGCCACCTACACCGGGGTGTTCGACCACGTGCGCGAGCTGTTCTCGATGACCGCCGACGCCCGCGCGCGCGGTTGGGCACCCGGGCGGTTCTCGTTCAACGTCAAGGGCGGTCGCTGCGAGGCCTGCAAGGGCGACGGCACGATCACCATCGAGATGCACTTCCTGCCCGATGTCTACGTGCCGTGCGAGGTGTGCGGGGGCAAGCGGTACAACCGCGAGACCCTTGACGTGTTCTACAAGGGCAAGACCATCCACGACGTCCTGGAGATGAGCGTGGAGGAGGCCGTGGAGTTCTTCGCGCCGGTCGAGCGCCTGCGCCGCCGCCTGCAGACCCTGCACGACGTGGGGCTCGACTACATCCGCCTGGGGCAGCCCGCCACCACGCTTTCCGGAGGCGAGGCCCAGCGCGTGAAGCTGGCCACCGAACTGGCCAAGGTGGCCACGGGCCGCACGCTCTACGTGCTCGACGAGCCCACCACGGGCCTTCATTTCGCCGATATCGAGAAGCTGCTCGAAGTGCTGCAGCGCCTGGTGGACGCCGGCAACACCGTGCTGGTGATCGAGCACAACCTAGACGTCATCCGCGCCGCCGACTGGATCATCGACCTCGGCCCCGAGGGCGGTGCGGGCGGCGGGGAGGTGGTGGCCACCGGCACGCCCGAGCAGGTGGCGCAGGTGCCCGGATCGCACACCGGGGAGTTCCTCGCGAAGGTGCTCGCCCCGGCCAAGCCGAAGCGCGCCCGCCGCGCCAAGGCCAAGCCGAAGGCGAAGGCCGCAGCATGACCGAGGAGGAGCTCGCGCGCCTGCTCGACCTGCTGAGGGTCCCGAGCATCAGCGCCGACCCTGCCCATGAGCGTGACATGCTGCGCGCCGCCGAGATGGTGGCCGACGAGGTGCGCCGCGCCGGGGGCACCGCGGATGTGGTCACCACGTCGGGGCACCCGCTGGTGGTGGGCGAGGTTCCCCCGAGCGACGACGCGCCCGATGCCCCCGTGGTGACGATCTACGGGCACTACGACGTGCAGCCGCCCGGCGACCTCTCGCTTTGGACCAGCCCGCCGTTCGATCCCGAGGTGCGCGACGGCATGGTGTTCGCGCGCGGCGCCACCGACGACAAGGGCAACCTGTTCATGCTGCTGGTGGCGCTGCAGCGACTGCGGGCCGAGGGGCGGCTCACGGTGCGGGCGCGGGTGCTCATCGATGGCGAGGAGGAGAGCGGTGGCCACTCGGCGGCGGACTTCATCGCGGCCGAGGCCGATCCGGCTCGCGCGGCGGTCATCTTCGATTCGCCCATGATCGGTCCCGGGCGCCCTGCGGTGTGCACGGGGCTGCGGGGCCTGGCGTACTTCCGCGTGCGCGTGCGCGGAGGCGACGCCGACCTGCACTCCGGCATGTACGGCGGCGCGGCCCTCAACTCGATCCACGCCCTCATGCAGGTGCTGGGTGCCGTGGTGATGCGCGAGGGGCGCGTGCCGGCACCCCTGCTGGATGGCGCGCCCGAGCCGTCCGCGGCTGAGGTGGACGCCTGGGCCACGCTTCCGGGCGGTGATCAACTGCTGTCGCAGGCGGGAGGACGGCCGCTGGACGACCGCGCGGTGGACGAGTACCGGCGCCGCACCACCATGCTGCCCTCGGTGGACGTGCATGGCATCCGGGCGGGCGACCCATCGCTGGTCGCCACGGTGATCCCCACGGTGGCCGAGGCCACGGTCTCGTGCCGCATTCCGCCGGGCGCCGATGCCGATCGGCTCGCGCAGGTGATGCGTGACCTCATGCAGGCGGCGTGCCCCGGCGGTGCCGACCTCGAGGTGGAGGGCCTGGGCGTAGCGGGATCGAGCAGGCTCGATCCGTCCGACCCGGTGATCGCCGCCGCCATGCGCGGCATCACCGAGGCCACGGGCCTTCCCGTGACCCCGCTGGGGATCGGCGGCAGCATTCCCGTGGTGGCTGCCATGGCCGACCGCGGCACGTCGGTGGTGCTGAGCGGCTTCGGCCTGCCGGATGACGGCCTGCACGCCCCCGATGAGCACATGCGCCTCGAGAACCTCGACCTGGGCGTGCGCGGCGCGGCGGGGCTGCTCGGCGCCCTGGGGGATCTGCGCTGACAGGCGCCCCTGGCCGGGCCGCATGCCGGTGCCCGGCGGCTCGGCGCATGTAGCCTGCTCCCGCCGACGATTCAACAAGGGAGTACCGATGGCGAAGCTGTGGGGTGGCGAGACCGACAAGGCGGTCGACAACTTCCCGATCTCGGGGGAGCCCATTCCCCTTCCGGTGATCCACTGGCTCGGCCGCATCAAGGCCGGCGCCGCCCGTGCCAATGCGCAGCTGGGACTGCTCGACAAGGGCGTGGCCACCGCGATCGCCGAGGCCGGCATGGCCGTGGCCGCGGGCCACTTCGACGACCAGTTCCCGGTGGATGTGTTCCAGACCGGCTCGGGTACCTCGAGCAACATGAACACCAATGAGGTCATCGCGAAGGTCGCCTCGCGCGAGATCAAGGGCGTCACGGTCCACGCGAACGACCACGTGAATATGGGCCAGAGCTCGAACGACGTCTTCCCGTCGGCTGTGCACCTGGCGGCGCTCGACGAGATTACCCACAAGCTGCTGCCGGCCCTAGAGGCGCTCGAGAAGTCGTTCGCCGCCAAGGCCAGGGAGTTCGGCGGGCTCGTGAAGGCCGGCCGCACCCACCTGATGGACGCCGTGCCGGTAACCCTTGGGCAGGAGTTCGCGGGCTACGCCGCGCAGGTGCGCCTGGGAACCCAGCGCATCAAGGCCACGCTGCCGCGCCTCGGGATGATCCCACTCGGCGGGACGGCCACGGGCACCGGGCTCAACACCCACCCGACGTTCGCGAAGATGGTGCGCGACATCATGGCCAAGGAGACCAACCTCAGGATCTCTGCGCCGGCCGACCCCTTCGAGGCGCAGGCCAACCGCGACGGCCTGGTGGAGACCTCCGCCTCGCTGAAGATGCTGGCTGTGTCGCTCACGAAGATCGCCAACGACCTGGCGTGGATGGGATCGGGCCCGCGCTGCGGCCTGGGCGAGATCTTCCTGCCCGAGCTGCAGAAGGGCTCGTCGATCATGCCGGGCAAGGTCAACCCGGTCATCCCCGAGGTGGTGATGCAGGTGGGCGCCCAGGTGATCGGCAACGACACCGCCATCACGGTGGCGGGCACGCAGGGCAACTTCGAACTCAACGTGCGCATCCCGCTGATGGCGCGCAACCTTCTGCAGTCGATCCACCTGCTCACCACCACGGCCACGGTGTTCCGCGAAAAGTGCGTGGACGGCATCGAGCCGAACCTCGAGGGGCTCAACCGCCATGCCGAGGGCACGCTGGCCGCGGCCACCGCGCTGAACCCCTACATCGGGTACGACCTCGCCACCGACATCGTGAAGGAGGCCACGGGGAGCGGCCGTCCGCTCCGCGAGGTCGCGCGCGAGAAGGGCGTGGACGAGGCCACCCTCGACAAGGCCCTGAACCTGAGGAAGATTGCAAAGGGCGGCCTGATCTAGCCACCCCGGTGTCAGGCACTTAACCGACCGTCACGCAAGGCGCGCGGCTTGGTTAGGTGCCTGACACCGGGGCTTGGCTATGGCCTCGCGCTTCGCGCGGCCGGCTCGCTCTTGGTCGCGCGCACCTCGGCGGCGAACTCCGCGGCCGCGCCGATGATGATGTCGCGCACGTTTGCACGCGGCGCTACGAAGGCCGGCGGGTCGGGCAGCAGCCCGATGAGGTCGGTGCTCACCAGCACCTGGCCGTCGCAGTTGATGCCGGCGGCGATGCCGATGGTGGGCGCGCCCACGGCCGCGGTGATGCGCCTGGCGGCCTCGGCGTGCACGCACTCGATGACGATCGCGAAGCACCCGGTGCGGTCGAGCGCGATGGCCTCGGCCACGAGGCGGTCGGCGTCCCGGGTGGTCCCGCCCTGCTTGCGGTAGCCGCCCTCGGCGGTCTGCGGCAGGAGTCCCACGTGGCCCATCACGGGGATGCCGGCATCGATGATGGCCCCCACCTGCGGGATCAGCGCGCCCTCGAGCTTCACCGAGTGCGCGCCTGCTGACACCAGGGTCATCGCGCTCGCCACCGCCTGCCGCGGATCGGCGTACGAGCCCGCGGGCATGTCACCGCAGATGTGCGTGCGCGTGGCACCGTTCGCCACCGCCCGCACATGGTGCGCCATCATCTCGAGCGTGACGGCGCGGGTGGAGTCGTACCCCAACTCCACCTCTCCGAGGCTGTCGCCCACGAGGATGACGTCGAGCCCCACCTGGTCGAGAGCCAGGGCCATGGGGTAGTCGTATGCCGTGAGCGTCGCCAGCCGGCGAGTGCCCTTGAGCGCCCGGATGTCGGAGGCGGCGAGGATGCTTACTCGACCTCCCACATAACCGGCACCATGTCCTCCACCAGGTCGGTCACCTCGTTGCGGGAGTTCAGTTGCACCACGGTGGGCTCGTGGCCGCCCATCAGCTCGGCCTCGTCGTACTCGGCGTAGGTGAGGATGATCACCAGGTCGCCGGGGTGCCCCAGCCGGGCGGCCGCGCCGTTGAGGCAGATGTCGCCACGGCCGCGGGGGCCATTGATGGCGTAGGTCTCGAACCGGGCGCCGGTGTTGATGTTGAGCACGCTCACCTTCTCGTACTCATGGACGTCGGCGAGGTCGAGCAGGTCGCGGTCCACGGTGATCGAGCCGACGTAGTTCAGGTTGGCGTCGGTCACCGTGGCGCGGTGGATCTTGCTCTTGAGCATCGTGCGTGCTCGGGGCACGTTTGTCCTCCGTGTGGTGGGTACGGGAAGTTCCCGGTTGTCGATGAGCCGTGCGGGACCCACCCGCGCGGCAACGCACAGGAGGGCGGGTGCCTCCAGGCGCTCCTGCCTGGCGAAGGTGTCCGGGTGGACCACTGCCGCGTACTCAGGTTCGCATCGCGGCTCGGCGGCCATCACCGCCAGCGCCGCCCGCTCGATGCGCGCCGCGTCGTCCGCGCCCTCTTCGGCGAGTCCGGCTGCCGCCGCCAGGGCCCGTGACAGCACCACCGCGGCGGCGCGATCGTCGGTGCCCAGGTAGGCGTTGCGACTGCTCATCGCAAGGCCGTCAGGTTCGCGGACGATAGGGGCGATGATCATCTCGATGTCGTCGAGATGCAGGTCGGCCATCAGGCGGCGGATCACCGCCACCTGTTGGGCGTCCTTCTGCCCGAACACCACGCGGTCGGGCCGCACGGCGACGAGCAGCTTGGCCACCACGGTGGCCACTCCGGCGAAGTGGTGGGGGCGGCTTGCGCCCTCCAGCACCTTGGCCGGCCCGCCGATGGTGATCTCCATGGCGTCGCCGCCGGGGTAGACGTCCTCCACCGCCGGTGCCCACACCAGGTCGGCCCCCGCGCCGCCGGCCAGCGCCAGGTCGCGGTCCTCATCGCGCGGGTACGCCGCGAGGTCCTCGGTGGGGGCGAACTGCGTGGGGTTCACGAAGAGCGACACCACCACGCCGCTGCCGCCCTCCGCGGCGCGCCGCATGAGCGACAGATGGCCCTCGTGGAATGCGCCCATGGTGGGCACCAGCGTCACCGACCCGCGCCCGGCGCGCAGGGCGTCGACGGCGGCGCGCAGTTCGGGCACCGTGCGGACCACGTCGGGGCGCGTCCGGGAATCGTAGGATTGCGACTGTGTGTGGGTCATGTACGACTGGCGCAGCACAACGTGCCCACACCGGGTGGCGGGCACCGCTGAACCGGACTCGCTCCAGTCCCCGAGGCGGGGTACCGGGCTTGGCGCCGAATTCAGATGGGGCAATCTAGCCCGCCCGGTACCCGTGTAACAAGGCCGTGCGGCGGGCGATCCGGGCGTCCGGGGTCGCTTATAGCGTGGGGAGTCGATGAGCGATGCCGCGGTCCGTGCCCTGGCGCTGGAAAGGCTGGCCGAGCACCTTCGCGGGTGCGCGCGCTGTCCCCTGTCCGAGGGCCGCACCAACGTGGTGGTGGGAGCGGGCGATCCGGACGCCGACCTGCTGTTCGTGGGGGAGGCCCCGGGGGCCAACGAGGATCGCACGGGCCTGCCGTTCGTGGGCCAGGCAGGGAAGCTGCTCGACGAGCTCCTGGCCGGCATCGGCATGACCCGCGACCAGGTGTTCATCGCCAACGTGCTCAAGTGCCGGCCGCCCGGCAACCGCGATCCGCGTCCCGACGAGATCGACTCCTGCCGCGGCTATCTCGAGGAGCAGGTGGCGCTCATCCGACCGCGCGTGGTGTGCACGCTCGGCAACTTCGCCACCAAGCTGCTGTCCGGTCGGCCCGAGGGCATCAGCAAGGTGCGCGGCCAGCCGCTGCCCACCGAGTTCGCGGGGGTGCCGGTCACGCTCTATCCGGTGTACCACCCGGCCGCCGCCCTCTACACCCGGGCCATGCTCGGGAGCCTGCAGGAGGATTTCGCGCGGCTGCCGGCAATGGTGGCCGGCGCCGACCCCGGGGCTGTCGCGGCAGAGGCGTCTGGGAGGACCGACCCGGCGAGCGCGCCCGCCCCGCGCGGGGCAACAGCAGGGGCTGGGGCCGACGCCGGGGCCATCCCGGAGCCATCCACCGAGCAGCTCGGCCTGTTCTGATGACCGCGGAGTTCGTGAGCGAGGGCCCGGATGACACCGAGCACATCGGCGCGGGCATCGCAGCGCTGCTCGCCCCGGGCGACGTCGTGGTGCTGCGCGGCGACCTCGGCGCGGGCAAGACCACCCTGGTGCGCGCCGCCGCGCGGGCTCTCGGCGTGGAGGGCCCCGTCACCAGTCCCACCTTCGCCATCGCCAATTCCTACGCGGGGCGCCTGCCCGTGGCGCACCTTGACGCCTGGCGCCTGGGCGACCCCGACGATGAGGAACTCGGCCTCGCACTCGAGTGCGTGGGCCCCGAGGTCGTGGCGTTCGTTGAGTGGCCCGACTCCGTCCTGCACGGGCTTCCCGAGCCTCGCGTGCGCGTCGACATCGCCCACGGGGGTGGCGACAGGCGGGTGTTACGGTTGGATGGCGCTGATCCCGGTACCGATGCATCGCTCGAGGCCCTTTGTGACGACCTTCGCGCTCGACACCGCAACGCCTGACCCGGCCCTGGCGATCGTCGATGGCGACGACGTCGTGGCCGAGACCTGGCTCCCGCGCATCCCGGGTGGCGGCCGCCGCATGCTGGAGGCCGCGCACGAGCTGTTCGGCGAGGCGGGCGTCACGCCCCGCGATCTCGATGACATCGTCGTCGGCCTCGGACCCGGCGGATTCACGGGCATCCGCATCGGCATCGCCACGGCGCTCGGCCTGGGGCAGGCACTGGCGATCCCGGTGCACGGGGCATCCACGCTCGAGGCCCTGGCTCTGGGCATCGCCCTCGGCGACGGCAGCGGTGAGGCGGCCGGCGATGTGCCTGGCGCGCCTGCCCGTGGAGAGGACACCCTCGTGATCCCGGTCATCGATGCCCGTCGCGGCCAGGTGTTCGCCGCGGCGTATCGCGTGAGCCCGACCGGGGATTTTCAGGAGGTCGTGGCCCCCGCGGCGTGGGACCCCGACGCGCTGGCAATGGCGCTCGCCCCGATCGGCGCCTGCGCGGTGGCGGGCGACGGCGCCGACCTGGTGCCGCTTCCCCCCGAGGCCCGCCGCGCGCACGCCCTGGCCGACCGCATCTCCCCGGTGCGCCTGGTGCAACGGGTGAGGGCGCGCGCGGGCAGGCCCGTCGCCCCTGAGTACCTGCGCCTGCCGGACGCCGAGGAAAACCGTCTGCGCCGACTGCGCGAGGAGGCCCCGGCATGAGCGCGCGCCAGGCCAACGCCCCGCGCATGCCGAAGGCCCGCCCGCCCGTGGTGCGTCCGGCACGCCCCGACGACATCACCGCGATCCTGTCCATCGAGACGCGCAACAACCCCGTGCCGTGGTCGCGCCAGCTGTTCGCGAAGGAACTCCTTCGCCCCGAGGGCGCCATGCTGGTGGCGGTGGACGGCGACGAGGTGGTGGGCTTCATCGCCTGCGCGGGGCAGGGTGATTCCTGGCACATCCTCAACGTCACCGTCGATACCGGGCACCGTCGCCGCGGCATCGGGGGAATGCTGGTGGACGGCGTGATCTCCGCCCTCGACGGTCGGCCGTACGATCGTTACACCCTCGAGGTGCGGGTCTCGAACGATGCCGCCATACGCTTGTATCGGGCGCGGGGATTCGTGGACTGCGGCGTCAGGCCGCGCTACTACTCCGACAACCAGGAGGACGCGCTGATCATGTGGCGGAAGCCGCAGGAGGACGGCAGCTGATGGGCGACGTGGTGCTCGCCATCGAGACCTCCTGCGACGAGACCGCCGCCGCCGTGGTCGATGGCCGCCGAATCCTCTCGAACGTGGTGGCATCTCAGGCAGAGCTGCACTCGGTGTACGGCGGCGTGGTGCCCGAGGTCGCGGCCCGCCACCACCTCACCACGGTCAACGCCGTGGTGGACCGGGCCCTCGACGACGCCGGGCTGGGCCTCGACGACATCGACCGCATCGCCGTCACCCGGCGCCCCGGCCTCATCGGCGCGCTGCTGGTGGGCGTGGCCACGGCCAAGGCGCTGGCCTACGCCACCGGCAAGCCGCTGGTGATGGCCGATCACCTGCACGGGCACGTGGCCGCGTGCTGGCTCGAGCCCCTCGCCCTCGACCCGCCATTGGTGGCCCTCACGGCGTCCGGGGGGCACACGCGGCTCGACCTGGTGAGCGACTACGCAGCCCCGCATCTGCTCGGCCAGACCCTCGACGACGCCGCGGGCGAGGCCATCGACAAGGGCGCGCGCCTGCTGGGCATTCCCTATCCGGGCGGCCCGGGCCTGGAGGCCCTGGCCCGCGAGGGCGACGCCACGGCCTTCGACTTCCCCGTGGGCCTCAGGTCGCGTGGGCCCCAGCAACTCGACTTCTCGTACGCTGGGGTGAAGACGGCCCTGCTCTACGCCACGCGTGAGCTGGGCGACGACGGCGTGCAGGCCCGGCGCGCCGACCTCGCGGCGTCCTACCAGGAGGCCATCGTGCGCCCGCTGGTGGACCGCCTCATGCTGGCGGCCGATATCCACGGCGTGCCGGCGGTATCGATCGGCGGCGGAGTGGCCGCCAACGGGCGGCTTCGCGAACTGGTGGAGCAGGCGGCATCGGAGCGTGGCCTGCGCGTGGCGATCCCCGATCGCGCTCTGTGCACCGACAACGCCGCCATGATTGCCGCCGCCGCGGCGTTCACCCCGGCCATCGCGTGGCCCGACTACGTGGGCGAGGACGCCGTCGCCACGGCCCCGCCCGGCGGGATCGCCGCATGAGGGGCCTGCACACCGGCATCGCGCTCGCGGCCGCCGCGGCCATCGCCGCGCCGGCGTTCGTGGTGGCGCAGGAGGGCGCCCCCGCCGACGGCGCGCTGGTGGCGGCTGCCGGCTGGCGCGACGTGGTGGACGGCCAGCGCGCCCCGCAGGTGCCCCCGGCCGGCGACACCGAGTCGGCCATCATCCTGCTCGACGGACCCGGCCTGGTGGACGTTCCCGAGGCCGATCGCCCGCCGGTGCTGTCCACCATGCAGGCCGACCAGCTGGCGGTGGAGGGATCGCTGCAGGGCATGGGCGGGGTGGTCACCCACCGCTACCGCACCCTGGTGAACGGCCTGGCCGTGCGCCTGCCATCCGGCCGGCTCAGCACCGCCGCGGAGATCCCGGGTATCCAGGCCGTGGTGCCGGTGCTCTTCATGTCGCCGGCGCAGGCGCAGCCGGGCCTGCCGCTGCCCACGGCCGGCTCCCCGGGTGCGGGCACCGGCACCGCACCCTCGCGCGTCACCACCACGCCGACCACCCCGACGCCCGCGGCCACCACCCCGCAGCTCGCGCCCGCCCCGCAGGCCACACCCGCCCCGCAGGCAACGCCGACCCCGGCCCCCCCGCAGGGCCCAATGCACATCGCGCTCATCGACAGCGCGGTGGACGCCGCCCACCCGTGGCTCGGCGGCGGCGTCGGTCCCGCGAACCTCATCATCGCGGGATCCGACCTGGTGGAGGGCGACACCGATCCCTCGCCTGACCCCAACGATCCAGCGGGCGAGAGCCATGGCACGCAGATGGCATCGATCATCCTGCGCTCGCCGGCGCTTGCGGGCCTGCCCGCGGGCGTGATGCCCCGCATGCTGGTGTACCGCGTGACCGCACGCGAGATGGTGGATGGCTGGGTGCGCACGCTGGCCCGCACCGACCGCGTGCTGGCGGCGCTGGAGATCGCCATGGATCCCAACCGCGACGGCGCCCCCGAGGACGCCGCCGACGTGGTGGTGATGGGCTTGGCCCGGGGCTTCGGCGCGGGCGGCGTCGACCCCGTGGCCCGGGCGATGGCCGCGGCCGACCGCGCGGGCGCCGTGGTGGTGGCCCCCGCGGGCAACGACGGCCCCACGGGCGGGGTGCCGGGCACGCTCGGAAACGCCGCCGCCATGAAGGAGGTCCTGGTTGTGGGCGGCATGGCCGGCGGCACCGCGCCGCGTACGGCTGACCTCACGATGTCCATCGGTCCGGCCGCCGCCCGCATGGGCCCGCTGCCCCTAATGGGCGCCGAGCCCTCCAACTCCCTGGGGTCCGGCTTGCGCCTGGTGCCGGCCAGCGGCGACGCGGGCGTGGGCAGCGGGACCGGCACCCGCGACTTCGCGGGCGAGGGCGGACGCAGCATCGTGGCCGGCGCAGTGGCCATGGTCACGCGCAGCGGGGCGCCGCTCGCCGAGGTGGCACGCCGGGCCGCGGGCGCCGGCGCGCTGGCCCTGGTGGTGTGGGATGAGGACGGCACCGGGGCGTTCCCGGGCATCGTCGGCGGTGCCGACCTGCCCATCCCCGTCGTGGGGCTCGGGCCCATGCAGGGCAGGGCTGTCATGACCATGCTGGCCCGCGACCCCTCGGCATCGGTGAGCGTGGTGCCGCGCGCCGACCAGGGAGCCAGCGCGGCCATGGCGTCGTTCTCGTCGCGCGGGCCCACCGCCGACGGGCGCCTGAAGCCCGACCTGGTGGCGCCGGCCATCGCGGTGGATGCCGCGTACCCGGGCCGTGATGAGTCGGGCCAGCCGCGGCAGGCGCCGCTCAGCGGCACGTCGGCCGCAACGGCGTCCGTGGCCGCCACCGCGCTGCGCCTGCGGGTGGACCACCCCTCCTGGCGCCCGGAGGACATCCGCAGCGTGCTCGTGCAGTTGGCGGGCCCCGTCCCGAACTCGGCGCTGGTGGATGCCGGCGCCGGCAGCGCGCCCGACCCGGCATCCATCCACACCCGGGCCCTGCCCGGTATCGCGATCGACCCGCCGATCCTCACGGGCATCCGTCGCCGCGACGACGCCACCACGCTGAAGTTCGCGGTGCGCGACCTCACCGGCACCGGGGGGCCATACCGCATGCTGCTGCAGGGCCCCGATGGCGACTACCGGCCGGTGGGCGAGCCCATCGATCTGAAGCCGGGCGGCCGGGCCACGGCATCCATCGACGTGCCGCGCGCGCCGCAGGCGGGAGACGAGGCATGGCGCGGCCGGCTGGTCATCGCCCCGCAGGGCGGCGACATCGCCGCCGGGTCGGCGCTGGTGTGGACCGCACCGCGCGTGCCGGTGCCCAAGGGCGCGCTCGGAAAGCCGGAGGTGCGCCGTACCGGGTCGGGGCTCGGCCAGGTGGTGGTGCGCGTCGGCATGCGCGGCATCACCGCCCGGGGGCTCACCGCGGCAACGCTGCGCGATGTGCGCGTGGACCTCGTGCCGGTGGGCGGGGGGGACGCCATCCGCGTGAGCCAGGGCGAGCCGTCCGGAGACTGGCCCGCCGCCACATATCGAATACTGCTCTCGCGCCGGTCGGCCACCGGGCCCGCGGTGCCGGCAGGCCGCTACCGGGCGGTGGTCACGGCCACCGACGCCAACGGCGCCCAGCACCGCAGGCGCAGCGCGCCCTTCGCCGTCGGGGGCTGATAACCCGGCCTGCTACTTTGTGCGGTGCTGATACAAGCGCCCGAACGGACGGACGTGCCCGAACAACTCACCCTCGGCGTGGCAGCACGCCTCTCGCGCTACCTGCAGGTGCTCACGCAGGCCAAGCGGATGGGGAAGACCTCCATCTCGAGCCAGGCCATTTCCGAGTACACCAACGTGAACCCCACGCAGATCCGCCGTGACCTCTCGGGCTTCGGCAAGTTCGGCAAGCGCGGGGTGGGGTACGACATCGACACACTCATCGGGCAGATCCGCAAGATCCTGCGCACCTCGGGGCAGCACAACATCGCGCTATTCGGTGCCGGCAACCTGGGCCAGGCCATCGCGTCGTCGGGGGCCTTCGCCGACCACGGATTCCGCATCTCGGCTGTGTTCGACGCCGACCCCGACAAGGTGGGCATGCGTATCGGCGACCTCACGGTGCGCCACTACAGCGAGCTTCCGCTGGTGGTCGAGAGCGAGGGCGTGGAGGTGGGCGTGCTGGCGATCCCCACCGTGGCCGCCCAGCAGGTGGCCGACGACCTGGTGGCGTCCGGCGTGAAGATCATCTTCAACTACTCCGACGCCCTGCTGTCGGTGCCATCCGACGTGACGGTGCACACCAGCAGCCCGGCGGTCGAGCTGCTGTACGCGCTGTACTTCTACCTCACCTAGAACGGCCCGAACAGGATCGCCAGGACGATTCCGATGAGCAGCAGGACGAGGTTGGTCCACCTGAGCACCCGCCGGTAGCCGCCGCCGTTCATGTCCATCACTTCGGCGGGATCTCCCGCGGTGTGCCGTCGTCATTCACGCACACCATCACGAAGTGGCCCGTGGTGCACAGCTCGCGCGTGCCGTCGGCGGGGTCCTCGCGGTGCACCTCCACCACCACGCGCATGCTGGTGCGCCCCTCGGTCTCGACGGTGGCCACGAGCTCCACGAAGTCGCCCACCTGGATCGGCACGCGGAACTGCAGTTCGTCCACCTTGCGGGTGACCACCGTGCCGCGTGCGCGCCGGGACGCCGCGAAGTAGGCGGTGCGGTCCATCCACGCCATCAGCGTGCCCCCGAAGAGGGTTCCCAGGTGATTGGTATCGCCGGGGAAGACGACCTCGAGCGAGCGAGCCTCTGTCATGTGCCGCAGGGTAGTCGCGCGCGCCGGGCGCGCCCGCATGCAGTAGCGGAGGAGGGACTCGAACCCCCGACACGCGGATTATGATTCCGCTGCTCTAACCAGCTGAGCTACTCCGCCAGATAGCCGCTCGCACGGCGGTCGGCGACGCTAGCAAAACGGCGCCGCCCTGCTCAGCGGTGACGGCTGTCAGCGGTGTGTGGCGGATGGCTTCGAACGGTGCCGTGGCCGGTCTACTGTGCGCGCGACGCCACCCTGACGACACGGAGCACCATGAGCGGCTATCAGATCGGCACCCTCTTCCACCTGATCGGGGTGATCCTTTACTTCGCCGGTGTCGCGGTGGCCGGCGTGGTGGCGTGGGCCGCGCCCAAGCGCGAGAAGCCGTCCGAGGTCGCGGCGATCCTCTATCTCGCCCGTCCCGGGGCGATCATGCTGGCGGTGGGCGGCGTGGTGCTGCTGGTCGCGGGCTTCTACCTCTCGGGGAATATCGGGGGCTACGGCCAGCGGTGGTTGGAGATCAGCATCGTGCTGTTCGTGATCGCGCTGGTGGTGGGGGCATGGGGCGGGCGTCGCAGCCGCAAGACGCGCGAGTACGCGGTGGCGCTCGCCGACGACGGCGCAGGTGACGAGGCCACCCTGCGGGCGATGCTGTCGAACCGCGCCACGTGGGCCATGCACTGGGCCTCGGTGGTGCTGGCGGTGGCCGTGCTGGTGCTGATGATCTGGCAGCCCGGGGCGTAGGCCCGGGCGCGGGCGCCCGCGAGCACCCCGCGCCCCTCGCGCAGCGGGTAGGGTGCCCGCAGCGCGTCCCACGAGGGGTTCCTCGGGCAAAGGAACCCGGCGCCCGAGGTCCTTCTCCCGGTAGCGGCTAGCCTCCCCGGCACGCGAATCCGTTCCCGCAAGGAGCCTCCCATGCGCCGCCTCCCCATCCTCCTCACCGCAGCCGCCGCCCTGGCGCTTCCCGCGCTGGGCACTGCCGCACCCTCGACCACCATCGGCACCGGTACGAAGACCTGCGTGCTGAAGCCCGGGGCTGACTGCCGCGGGGTCGTCCATCGCTGGGCCGTCGAGCACCACGGCAACCTGAAGAAGGCGAAGTTCACGAAGGCCGACCTTCGCGGGGTGGACTTCCGTGGTGCCAATCTTCGCGGAGCAGACTTCCGGGGGGCGAACCTGCGGCATGCGGACTTCCGTGGGGCGAAACTCGCGAACGTACGCATGGGCCCGTTCAACGGCAGCGGCGGCAGCAGGCCGAAGTGCTATCCGAACTGCGCCGGGGCCGACCTTACCGGCGCAGATCTCAGTTGGACGGATTCATGCAGTACAGACTTCACGAAGGCCAACCTCACTGGCGCGAACCTGCAGGGCGCGTGGCTCTACCAGAGCGAGTTCAGCCAAACCAACCTCAGCAATGCCCGCATGCGGGTCGTTAACAGGCTCGAGACAATGACGTGCTCCGACCAGTTCCTCCCGAATATGGTGATGGATTTCGAGGGGGCCACGATGATCAGGACGGATTTGCAGGGTGCACTTGCCTCGGCAAGCATTCTGGAGAAGGCAAACATGACCGGCGCCCTCGTGGACTCGACCACAGATTTCGGTAGCACCACCCCTCCGTACGGCTCGATTTTCGGTAGCACGACGTGCCCGAGCGGCGCATTCATCGCCGCCTCATTCATCGGCAGCCGCACGGATCCCCGGCTGCCACAGGGCTGCTGGCAAGTGGCCTCCTGACGGGTGACCGGCCGGCAGTCCAGTTCCTTGCCGAGATCGAAGACCGCCGCTACGGCACCGGGGCGAAAAGCTGCACGCTGAAGGCTGGGGTGGACTGCATCTTCGTCGAGCGTGCCTACGTAGAGGGAAAACTCAACGGGACGAAGACCGCCCAAGGCAGGGCAGTCAACCTTCTCGTCCCGCGGGCGGAAGAACTCTGGGCGTTTCGCAAGGGGAGCGACACGACCGGGCTAGTGTGCCCGGCGCCGCAAGGGGGGTACCTGGATCTACGCAATTGGAGGTCACGGGTCTTCCGGCCGGCGTGGCGGCGGGCGGGGGTTGAGCAGGCCCGCCCCTACGACGGGCGCCATGTGTTCGCCAGCCTGTTGATTCGCTCGGGTGAGCCATCCATCTACGCGCACGAGTTCGCCAGACGGGATCTGCGCATGCCCCGCGACCGGTCGGGAGCAATCCGACTGGCTCGGAATGAGGCCCCCCAGGCCGCGTCCGTCGAGGGCGATGTGTCCATGACGTGCCCATCGCCGGAGCAGCCGAACCTGCGGCTGGTGGCGTAAGAGTGGGGAAGGCGCGCTTGAGCGGGGGATTCGTCGAAAGCCGAGTATCGGACTCGAACCGATGACCCCTTCCTTACCATGGAAGTGCTCTACCAACTGAGCTAACTCGGCGGGTCGGCGTCGTAGCGCGCGCGGGATAGTAGACCAGCGACGCCACGGCGTGGGAGGGGGTCAGCCCGTGCGGGTGCCCCTCTTCACGCGGCTGCCGGCACGCGGGCTCTCGGCCGCGGGGGCCGACTCGCGCTTGGCGGTGGGCTTGCCGAACGCGCGGCTGCCGCGCGAGGCGTACATCACCTTGGGCAGGGCGTCGCGCAGTCCGGCGGCCTTCCAGGCGTCGTACTGGCCCAGGCGCTTGGCCATGCGGCCCACCTCATCCACTTGGTCGGGCAGCACCATGGTGATCGCGCGGCCGGTGCGGCCGGCGCGGGCTGTGCGGCCCACGCGGTGCGTGTAGGTGTCCTGCTCGTCCGGCGGGTCGAAGTTCACCACCAGCCCGATGTCGTCGAGGTCGATTCCGCGGCTTGCCACGTCGGTGGCGATAAGCACGCGGGTCCTGCCGTCCGCGAAGCTCTTGAGGGTCTTCTCGCGCACCGCCTGGCTGAGGTCACCGTGCAACTCCTTGGCCGGCATGCCCATCTTGTTGATGCGCTCGGTCAGCTTGGCGGCGCCGCGCTTGGTGCGGCAGAACACCAGTACCAGGTCCTCTTCGTCCTTCACGATGTCGATGAGGGTCTCGGTGCGCTCCGAGGGCTCCACCAGCACGAAGGTCTGCTCGAGCCGCTCGGACAGCGCCACGCTGGTACCGGGGTCGTCCTCGGTCTCGATGAGGCCCGGGCTCTTGGTCATCTTGTTGGCCAGGCGGGCGATCTCGCCGTCGAGCGTGGCCGAGAACAGCATGGTCTGGCGCTCGTCGGGCAGGAACTTCAAGATGGCCTCCACCTGAGGGATGAAGCCCATGTCGAGCATGCGGTCGGCCTCGTCGAGGATCAGCACCTCGATCTTCGACATGTCCACCAGCCTCTGGCGCATGAGGTCGAGCAGGCGGCCCGGTGTGGCCACCACGAAGTCGGCCACGGCGGCCTTCTTGGCTTGGCGGTCGAGCGGCACGCCACCGTAGGCAACGGCGGTCTTCAGCCCGAGGGCCGCGGCCAGCGGCTCGATCTCCTCGGTGATCTGCACGGCGAGCTCACGGGTGGGGGCCAGCACCAGCGCGCCCGGGTAGCCGTGGGGCTCGTTGAGGAACTCCACGGTGGGCAGCGCGAAGGCCAGGGTCTTGCCCGATCCGGTGGGGGCGCGCACGGTGAGGTCGCGTCCCTCGAGGGCCTCGGGGATCACGCTCTCCTGCACGGGGAAGGGGGCCACGAAGCCCTTGCCGTCAAGCACCTCGCATACGGCGTCGCTCACGCCGAGCTCGGCGAAGGTCACGTCTGTCATTCGGTTGTTCTCCCTGCGGCACGCGCCGCGATGGTGAGGAACCATCCACCATCTACCGGGAACAACTGCGTCCAGACGGGGTGCTTCCTCGCGCCGCAGGGCCCTGTGCCGTGCGGTCCGACGGGACCGTATCACCCCCTCGGAGGGCGCCGTGCGAACCCGGGCCGGGGTGAGGTCCCGTGGCGCCGCTGCTGTTGCTCCCGATGCCCCTCGTCGCCCCCCGGAAGATCACCGCGCTCGCCTTGGCGGGCGCCTGCGCCGCCACGGCCGTGTGGTGGGCGAGCCACGCGACCGCCCGCCCGTGGGATCCCGACCGCAAGATCGTGGTGACCGTGTCGTTCGTGAGCTATATGGGGGAAGCCGTGGCCGGTTTTCCCCCGGTCACGATGCAGACGACCTTCGTCACGGGGGCCAGCGCGACGGCGCGCGAGACAGCCGCGCGACGTGTGACGGCCTGTCGCGGACCCGCGCGGCTCGCGGGCCGGCGGCTCGAGGCCCGGTGCACGCCCACCCCGGCGCTCGCGGCCGCCCTTCGCAAGGGCACCGTGCGGGTGACCACCAAGTGGTACCTGCGGGCCCCGCGGCAGAAGGCCACCTATCCGCTGGGGCAGGCACGGGCATACCTGTCCAACCGGCGGGCGGGGGCGGTCACCGGCTGACCGGCGCGCGGGGGTGCGCTGGTAGCCTGCGCGCCCGTGCCCGAGGCTCCCTCGATACTCGACGGCGTGCGCGACCGCTTCGCCGCCTCCACCGACTTCACCGTGGGGCTCGAGGAGGAGTACCAGCTGCTCGACCCCACCTCGATGGCGCTGGTGCAGCGGTTCGAGGACGTCCACGACTCGGCGCCCGCTGACCTGAGGGGCCACCTCGCCGGCGAGCTCATCACCAGCGAGATCGAGTACAAGACCGCCCCCCACATGACCTTCGCCGGCGCCGCGCGCGAGCTGGCCGAGGGGCGGTTGGCGGTGATCAGGCATGCCGAGTCGCTGGGCATCGCCACGGCCATCACCGGCTGCCATCCGTTCAGCCCATGGCAGGACCAGCGCATCATCGACACCCCGCACTACGAGCGCGTGGCCGGCGAGCTCGGATACATCGCGTGGATCAACAACACCTGGTCGCAGCACCTGCACGTCGGCCTGCGCGACGCCGACCGCGCCATTCGCGTGTGCACCGCCATGCGCAGCGTGCTGCCCGAGATTCTCGCGCTGTCAGCCAACAGCGCCGTGTACCTGGGCAGGGTCACGCGGCTGCACTCCACCCGCACGTCGCTGTTCACGAAGTCGTTCCCGCGTTGCGGCATCCCCGATCCGCTCATGGACTTCGACGAGTACGCCGACTTCGTGCGGCTGCTCGAGCGCACCGGGTCGATCGTGGAGAGCACGCAGATCTGGTGGAGCATCCGGCCGCACCACGACTTCGGCACCATCGAGGTGCGCATCGCCGACGGCCAGACCGACATGGTGGAGGCCTTTGGAATAACCGCGCTGTCGCTGGCGCTGGTGGCGCGCTTCGCCGAGGCCTACGACGCCGGCGAGCCCTTGCCGGCCCACCCCGGGCGCCTGCTCGAGGAGAACCTCTGGCGTGCACAGCGCCACGGGCTGGCGGGCAAGATGATCGACTTCGCCACCGGCGAGGAGCGCACCACAGGCGACGCCGTGCGCGCCCTGCTGGAGTACTCGGCCCCGGCGCACGACCGGCTGGGGCTTGCGCCGTTCCTCGCGGCGGTCCCGACAATGCTGGATGAGGGCAACGGCGCGCTGCGCCAGATTCGCGCCATGGAGTCCGGGGAGGACATCGTGGCGATGCACGCACAGGCCGCCGAGCGCACGCGTCGCTCGGCGGAGAACGCACTCGAGATGATGGGAACGGTGAGCAACGCATGAGCACTGACGAGCCGACGGCGCCCGAGGGCGACGGGGAGGAGCGCGAGCTCACCCAGGAGGAGATGGTTGCGGCCGAGATGCTGCGCCGCCTGATGACCACGCCGGTGCAGGACGTCGTCTTCCAGACGATGGCCACGTTCACCGACATGGCGGCGATCCGCATGGGCCTGGGTCCGCGCGGCGAAGAGGACTTCGACCTGCCGCAGGCCGGCCTGGCCATCGAGTCGCTGCGGGCGCTGCTCGCCGTGACCAACGCCATCATGGGCGAGGAGGCCGCCAAGCCGTTCGCCGAGCCCCTTGCGCAGCTGCAGATGGCCTTCGCCGAGCTGGTGGATCAGGCCAAGGCCGCGAGGGAAGGCGGCGAGGAGGGTGAGGGCGGTGCCGGCGGCGGCGCGGCTCCCAAGCCCCCCGCGGGCGGTCAGGCCGGTGGCGACCTGTGGACGCCCGGCGGCGCCGAGGGCGGCGGCAAGATCTGGACCCCCGGGGACAAGTAGCAACCGTGGCCGACCAGCGCGCGGAGATCGGGGTGTTCGGGGGCTCGGGTTTCTACTCGTTCCTGCAGGACACCGAGGAAGTGGTGATGGACACCCCGTATGGGGCGCCCAGCGGCAACATCGTGATCGGCGATGTCGGCGGGCGCCGCGTGGCGTTCCTCCCGCGGCACGGCCACCACCATCAGTACCCGCCGCACATGATCCCCTACAGGGCGAACGTGCGGGCCATGAAGGAGCTCGGGGTCACGCACCTGCTGGGGCCATGTGCGTCGGGCAGCCTGCAACCCGACATCGGCCTGGGCGAGTTCGTGGTGTGCGACCAGTACATCGACCGCACCTCGGCCCGCAAGGACACCTTCTACGACGGCCCGCACGCCACTCACGTGAGCGCCGCCGACCCCTACTGCGACACCCTGCGCGGCCTGCTGGTGGATGGCTGCAAGGAGCTGGGGATCCCCGTTCACGACGGCGGCACGGTGGTGGTGGTACAGGGCCCCCGGTTCTCCACCCGCGCCGAGAGCAAGTGGTTCAACCACATGGGCTGGCACGCCATCAACATGACCGCCTACCCCGAGTGCCACCTCGCCCGCGAGCTCGAGATCTGTTACGCCAACGTGTCGCTGGTCACCGATTACGACGCCGGGCTCGAGGGCATGCAGGGGGTGCAGCCGGTGTCACTGGCCGAGGTGTTCGAGGTCTTCGCGAAGAACAACGAGCGGCTTCGCGACCTGCTGTTCTCGGTGATCCCGCGCATCCCGTCCCATCAGGACGCCTGCGGCAACGCCCTCGAGGGCGCCGTGATCAGCGACCACTGATCCGGCGGCGAAGCCGGGCGAACTGCACGCGCTGGCCCACCTCGTGGCCCAGCAGCACCATGGGGGAGAGCAGGAGGGCCACCACGCCCGGGTGCCCGCCCATGCGCAGGCGGGCCGTGAGCGTGCTGGCGCCCGCCTCGTGGGCGTCGATCACATAGGCATACGACACCCGCAGCCACCCCCGCCGTGCCCGCAGCACCGTGACGAGCGAATGGTTCTCCCGGAGTGACGTAACCACGAAGGGCGGACCGCCCCACGTGGAGGCCTCCAGCCGGTCTCCCGGCGCGATGCGCTGAAGGTCGGGGTCGATGGCCCTGGCGCTCGGCCGCCCGCCGTTGTCGATGAGGTCGATGGAGTACCACCCGCCGCGCCCGGCACCCAACTGCGCGAGCCAGGGCCACACCGCATCGGGCGTGCCGGGCATGCGTGATCGCATGGTGCGCGTGAGCACCGCGCGCTTCACCAGCCGGTCGCCGGGCAGGCGAGGACCGGGTTGGCGCACGCCGCGGGCCAGCGCGAGGGCAGCACCGGCACCGGCGGCAGCCGCGGCGATGGAGAGGGCGATGGCAGGTCGCATCGGGGTGCATTATTGGCACTCTCATGGGCAATCGCGCCGTGGTGTCTGGTAGAAAACCGCGTCGCGTGCGGGGGCCCCGGCCCCCGCACGCGCAGGCCCGGCTGAGCGCCGGACCCGTATCCCTAGACCTGGAGGCAGTTCTTGGCCGGCTGGCTGTCGGACAATAGTGCATGGGTCGCGCTCGTTTGCGGGCTCATCGCCATCGCATACGGCCTGGGTCTCGCCGCATACATCCTCAAGCAGCCCGCGGGCAACGAGAGGATGCGCGAGATCGCAGGAGCGATCCAGGAGGGCGCCAAGGCGTACCTCAACCGTCAGTACGCGATCATCGGCGTCGTCGCCGTGGTCCTGTTCCTCGTGATCGGCTTCCTCGGCAGCGCAGTGGATTCGTCGCTGCTCGGCTGGAAGGCCGCGATCGGGTTCCTCATCGGTGCCGTGGCGTCCGCCGCGGCCGGCTTCATCGGAATGAACGTCTCGGTGCGCACCAACGTGCGCACGGCCGAGGCGGCCCGGGGCGGCCTCAAGCCGGCCCTGAGCATCTCGTTCAAGGGCGGTTCGGTCACGGGCCTGCTCGTGGTGGGCCTGGGCCTGTTGGCGGTGGCCGGGTACTTCCTGGTCCTCGGCGGCGACAAGGAGGCCGTTGCCCCGCTCGTGGGCCTGGCCTTCGGCGGCTCGCTCATCAGCGTGTTCGCCCGTCTGGGCGGCGGCATCTTCACCAAGGGCGCCGACGTGGGCGCTGACCTGGTGGGCAAGGTCGAGGCGGGAATCCCCGAGGACGACCCGCGCAACCCGGCCGTGATCGCCGACAACGTGGGCGACAACGTCGGCGACTGCGCCGGTATGGCCGCCGACCTGTTCGAGACCTACGCGGTCACCACCGTGGCGGTGATGTTCCTGGGCTCGCTGTTCTTCGTGGGCACCGGCTCCATCAACGCCATCCTGTTCCCGCTTCTGCTCGGCGGCGCGTCGATCATCACCTCGATCATCGGCACGTGGTTCGTGAGGCTCGGCAAGAACAGCTCCGTCACCTCGGCGCTCTACACGGGCCTGGGCGTGGCGGCGGTGCTCTCGGCCCTGCTCTTCATCCCGCTGACGAAGTGGATGATGGAGGGCGTTGTTCCGAGTGGCGCCAACGGGATCATCCCGGGCGGATGGGCCAACTACTACTGGGCCGCTCTGGTGGGCCTGGGCGTGACCATCCTGCTGGTGGCCATCACCGAGTACTACACCGGCACCATCTGGCCGCCGGTGCGCAGCATCGCCAAGGCGTCCGAGACCGGGCACGCCACCAACATCATCGCCGGCCTCGCCGTGAGCCTGAAGGCCACCGCCCTGCCGGTGATCGTGATCGTGGCCGGCATCGTCAGCTCGTACGAGCTGGCGGGCTACTACGGAATCGGCGTGGCGGTGATGGCAATGCTCTCGCTTGCGGGGATCGTCGTGGCGCTCGACGCCTACGGCCCGATCACCGACAACGCGGGCGGCATCGCCGAGATGGCCGAGCTGCCCGACTCGGTGCGCGCGGTCACCGATCCGCTCGACGCGGTCGGTAACACCACCAAGGCCGTCACCAAGGGCTACGCCATCGGTTCGGCTGGCCTCGCCGCCGTGATCCTCTTCGTCTCGTACGTCGAGGAACTCAAGTTCGCGATCGGGAAGGCGGGCGAGACGGCACTCGATCTCTCGTTCGACCTCGCCGACCCGTTCGTGGTGGTCGGACTCTTCATCGGTGGCCTCATGCCCTTCATCTTCGCCGCCTTCTCCATGGAGGCGGTGGGACGCGCAGGAGCCCAGGTGGTGGAGGAAGTGCGCCAGCAGTTCAAGGAAAAGCCAGGGATCATGCAGGGCACCGAGAAGCCGGACTACGCGCGCAGCGTGCGCATCGTCACGGCTTCGGCGCAGAAGCAGATGCTGATCCCGGGCCTCATCCCGATCATCGTGCCGATCATCGTCGCCTTCATCTTCGGCGTCGACAACGGGCGCGTGATGCTTGGAGGACTGCTGCTCGGCGTCATCGTCACCGGAATCTTCGTGGCCATCTCCATGACCTCAGGCGGTGGAGCGTGGGACAACGCGAAGAAGCTGATCGAGGACGGCGAGTTCGGCGGAAAGGGATCCGAGGCCCATAAGGCGGCGGTGACCGGTGACACCGTCGGTGACCCCTACAAGGACACCGCGGGTCCCGCCATCAACCCGATGATCAAGATCGCCAACATCGTGGCGCTCCTGCTCATCCCCTTCCTGGTCTAGGAACGCAGGATGCGGGGGCCCGGGCAACCGGGCCCCCGCATCCTGCGGCGTCATGGACGGGCGCGCCATCGCAACGATCGTCCTGTCGGGGCTCATCCTTGCATTGGGCGTGATCCAGCTGGTGCGGTGCGCCGTCACCGGGGCCAGCGCCGTGGCGTGGATACTGGGCGTCGCGCTGGTCATCGCCGGCGGCGGGCGCCTGTGGCTGTGGTGGCGGCAGCGGTCGGACTAGGGTTCAGTCGATCTCTTGGAGGAGCGCGGGTGTTCGTCGTGGTTGTGGGGTGTGGCCGGGTTGGCGCCCGGGTGGCGCGCGACCTGGCGGAGGATGGTCACGACGTCAACGTGATCGACCAGAACGCCGAGGCGCTGCAGCGGCTCGGCAGCGACTTCCCCGGGGAGTTCGTGCAGGGAGTTGCGCTCGAGACCACCGTGCTCGAGGCCGCGGGCATCAAGCGGGCGGACGCCTTCGTGGCGGCCACCAACGGCGACAACACCAACCTGGTCATCGCGCAGCTCGCGCGCGACCGCTATCTGGTGGATTGCGTGATCGTGCGCGTGCTCGACCCCGCGCGCGCGAAGTTCTACGAGGAGAAGGGCCTCGTCACCGTGTGCCCCACGCGCAGCGCCATCGATCGCATGTCGCAGGCGCTGCGCGCCTTCGCCACGGGCGATGAGGAGCAGGCTGCCTGATGTACGCGGTGATCGTGGGCGGGGGAAAGGTGGGCGCCAACCTGGGGCGCGCGCTGCTGCGCATGGGCCATGAGGTGTCCATCGTCGAGGCCCGCCCCCAGCGGTACGCCACGCTGGAGTCGGAGTTCGAGCACATGGCCCGCCACGGCGACGGTACCGAGATCTTCGTGCTCGACGCCGCGGGCATGGCGCGCGCCGACGTGTGCATCGCCGTCACCGGTGATGACGAGGACAACATCATCATCGGGCAGGTGGCGCGCGATCACTTCGGAGTGGAGAACGTCGTGGCCCGGGTGAACGACCCGCGCAACCAGCAGCACTTCGACCTGCTGGGCGTGGCGCCCACGGTATGCGCGACCGAGTCGATCCTCTCGCTGATCGAGCACGAGGTGCCCCAGCACTCGCTGGTGCACCTGTTCTCGCTGAGGCGCGAGAACCTGGAGGTCATCGAGATCCAGGTGGTGGAGGGCAGCCGGGCCGAGGGCACCCCGGTGGCCGACCTCCCGATGCCCCCGGCACGCTGGTGATCAGCGTGCTGCGCAACCGCGTGGGGCGCGTGGCCGCGCCCGACACCGTGCTGGGCGCGGGCGACCAGGTGGTGGTCATCGCCGAGCCGGGGCAGGATTCCGCCCTGATGGAGCTCTTCGCGTCGGAGTAGCACTCTCGCGCGGTGCTAGGCTAATTCCATGGCGAACGACGCTCCCTCCACCAGACTCCCCCGCAATGGTCACGCCCCCAAGCTGGGCTCCGACGAGACGGTGCTCAAGAGGACCAGCACCGATCTCAACAACGGGTGGCTCGGCCGGCACGGGCAGTTGAACCTCACCGACGCCCGCATCCTCTTCGTGCCCACGCCGCTCGACCACCTGCTGGGCGCCAAGCGGCGAGAGATCCCCCTCGACGACATCCGCGCGGTGGAGCGGTGGCCGCTGTCGCCGGGGGAAGTGCCCCGCGGCGCCAAGCGCCCGCGGCTGTTCATCGACACCCCCACCACGCGCTACATCTTCCTGCCCTCCGACATCGATGGCTGGTTCGATCTCATCCAGCTTGTGTTCTACAAGCGCAGCAAGCAAAACCCGGGCTCGGGCCGCCCGGAGTTTCGCCGCACGGGCGTGGAGAACGGGCTCCTGATCACCGTGTCGTCGCTGGAGTCCGACTGACGCGCTAAACTCCCAAAAGTCTTCTGACTTTTGGGGGTTTTTAGTGATTAACGTGAGCGACCGCAGCAGGGTGGCCCTGCTTTCACTCATCGAGCTCGCGTCGCGCGGCGGCACAAGCCCCGTGCCCATACTCGAGGTCGCCGGCTGCCGCGGCATTCCGGCGCACCAGGTGGAGCAGGTGTTCGCGTCGCTCAAGCGGGCGGGGCTGCTGCAGAGCCAGCGCGGGGTGAAGGGCGGGTACACGCTCAGGCGCGACCCTGCCGAGGTCTCCGTGCTCGAGGTGGTGGAGGCCGTGGACGGCCCGATCGGCGGCACCGACGACCCTGACGGGTGCCCCGTGGCGATGATCTGGGCGGAGGGTGCCGAGCGGCTGTCCGACGCCTTCCGCGGGGTCACGGTGAAGGACGTCGCCGAGCGCGAGGCGCGCAGCGCCGACGCGCCGATGTTCCACATCTAGGTGACCCCGCCACCGGTCATCGGCATCGCCTGCGCAGTGCTGCGCACACAGTGGGGTCCGTGGGACCAGCCCGCAGCAGTGGTGGCCGCCGACTATGTGGGGCAGGTCCAGGCGGCCAACGGCATCGCCGTGGTCATTCCACCCCAGTCATGCGGCCCGGGCGAGGTGCTCGACCGAATCGACGCCCTCATGCTCACCGGCGGCAATGATCTCGAGGCGTCGCTCTATGGCGAGGCGCCGCATCCCGAGGCCGAGGCACCGGACCCCGTGCGCGACGCATGGGAGCTCGCCCTCGTGCGCGATGCCATTGCCCGCGATATGCCGTTCCTCGGCATCTGCCGCGGCATGCAGGTGATGAACCTGGCGTTCGGGGGAAGCCTCATGCAGCACCTGCCGGAGGCGCTCGGGTCGACCGAGCACCGGCGCACCACCGGGAGCTTCGAGGGCAACGACCACCTGGTCGACCTGGAGGAGGGCTCGCTTGCGGCCCTCGCCACGGGCGAGGTGGTGCACTCGGTGCCGAGCCACCACCACCAGGCCATCGAGCGCGTGGGTGATGGCCTGGTGCTCACGGGAATATCGAGCGGTGATGGAGTCCCCGAGGCCATCGAGGTGCCGGGGCGCAGGTTCGCTCTGGGGGTGCAGTGGCACCCCGAGGCCGACCCGACCAGCGCGGTCATCAGGGCGCTGGTGGACGCCGCGCAGAGACCCTGAGGCGCCTCGCCCCGTTCCATCTGCATGCCGAGGCCCTCGATGGTCTGCACGCCGCAGTTGTGCAGGTGGATGATCGGCTCGCGCCCCTCGCGGGCCAGCGCGCCTGCCGCCAGGCCTGCGCGCCTTCCGGCGGCGTAGATCACGAGCAGGTAGCGCCCGGTGAGGATCTCGCCGGGGCCATCGCGGAACGACCAGCAGGGGCGGTTCACCGACCCGGGGATGCACAACTCGGCGAATTCCCGGTGATCGCGCACGTCCACCACCAGCATGTCCTCGTCTGCGGCGAGGCGGTCGGGCAGGTCCATGAGGCGCCTGATGCTGCGGTGCCGGTCCTTCGCGCCCTCCACGGCGTCCACGGCCAGGCCGGGCCGCCCGACGTCCCCCACGAACAGCGAATCGCCCGTGAGCACCGCCCGGGGCTCGGGGCCGCGGCTGGCGTCGATGAGCAGCAGCCCGACGTGCTCGGGCCGATGGCCCGGCAGGTGCAGCGCCTGCAGGCGCATCTCGCCAAGATCGACCACCGCGCCGTCGTCGAGCGGCTCGCGAGGGAACTGCGCGCCGACCAGCGGGCTCAGGTGCATGGTGGCGCCGGTGGCCTCGTGCAGGCGACCCCGCCCGGACACGTGATCGGCGGTCGTGGGGGTCTCGATGATGTGCGTGATGCGCACGCCCCGGCTGCCCGCCGCCTCGAGGTACGGGGCGATGTCCCACCGCGGGTCGACCACCGCGGCCTGCCCGCTTTCGAGGTCGCCCACCAGGTATGACGCGCACCCGAGGTCCCCGTTGATCACTTGCCGGAAGCGCATCCGGGCTCCAGGGTTGCTGCGAATGCACCGGCAGCATGGCGCATGCGCCGGATACACGTCGTAACAGGGCCCACTGGTAGCCTCACCCGCATGCCCATCGTGCAGAGCATGACCGACCTGGTAGGGGGCACTCCGCTCGTGCTCCTCTCCACCCTGTCGGAGGAGACCGGCGCGACGATCCTCGGCAAGCTCGAGGCGGCAAACCCCGCGGGCAGCGTGAAGGACCGCATCGGCCTGGCCATGGTGGAGGCCGCCGAGGCCGAGGGCCTGCTCACGCCGGGCGAGAGCGTGATCGTCGAGCCCACCTCGGGCAACACGGGAATCGCACTGGCGTTCGTGGCTGCGGCCAAGGGCTACCGCTGCATCCTCACCATGCCCGAGAGCATGAGCATGGAGCGTCGGTCGCTGCTGAAAGCCTACGGGGCCGAGCTGGTGCTCACCCCAGCAACCGAGGGCATGCGTGGGGCCATCGGCAAGGCCAAGGAGATCGCGGCCGGGACCCCCGGCGCGTACATCCCCCAGCAGTTCGAGAACCCCGCGAACCCCGACGTCCACGCCCGCACCACGGCAATCGAGATCTGGGATGACACCGAGGGCACGGTGGACTTCTTCGTGGCCGGTGTGGGCACCGGCGGCAGCGTCACCGGCGTGGGGCACGTTTTGAAGGAGCGCAAGCCCGAGGTGAAAGTCGTGGCGGTGGAGCCCGTGGACTCCCCTGTCCTCTCAGGCGGCGAGCCCGCCCCGCACCGCATTCAGGGCATCGGCGCGGGCTTCGTGCCCGGCGTGCTCGACACCGGAATCTACGATGAGGTGATCCAGGCCTCGGCCGAGGACTCCTTCGAGGTGTCGCGCCGGCTGGCACGCGAGGAGGGCATCCTCACCGGCATCTCGGCGGGGGCCAACGTGTGGGCGGCCATGCAGATCGCCAGGCGCCCGGGCAACGAGGGCAAGGTGGTGGTCACGATCATCTGCGACACCGGCGAGAGGTATCTCTCCACCGCGCTCTTCGCCGAGGCCTAGCGGACCCCGTCGCCGCCCGCCGCGCGATCGCTCAGCCCCTTATCAGCAGTTCCCGGGTCCCGCGCTCGCGGAATCCAAGGGCGCCGAAGAACGCCCTGGCCTCGGGGGTGTCCTCGGCCTCCACCAGCAGGTGGGTGCCGCCGGCGGTGCGCGTGGCGCGCGCGGCTGAGCAGATGAGCATGCGGGCCACGCCCTTGCGGCGCTCCTCGGGCACCACGCCGAGCCACCAGATGATGCCCTCGGGCACCTGGGTGAAGCAGAACCCGATGAGGGTGTCGCGGCGCAGGGCCACCGTGAAGTCGCCGTAGCCCGCGCCCCGGTTGTAGCCCGTGGGCCTTCCCATGGCCTTGTAGATGGCCAGCCCGTGCAGGGCGTCGAACTCGGCCTCGTCGTAGCGCTCGGCCATGGCGTTGTCGTAGGTGAGCAGGCGCACCCCGTCGGCGGGGTCGCCCTCGTGCAGCCCCTCGATGGCTCGTGCGAACTTCACCGTGGTGGCGTAGGCCTCGAAGCCTGCCGCGCGCACCAGCGGCGCCACGGGGTCCCCGGGCTCTAGCGCCACGTCGTACGGCGGGACCGTCGGCACGGCCTCGATCAGCGCCTGCAGGGCTGCCAGGTCGCGGGCGCGCACGTTCTCCATTCGCACCGCGCGGGCGGTGGGTGACGGCCCGATCTGGCACTGGGCCCCGTCTGCGGTGACGCTAGAGAAGGTAGGGCTCGAGGTCGTCGACCCGCACTCCGGTGTCCTCGAGCCACCGGCGCACATCCACCAGGTGGTCGGCGTCACCGCTGATCTCGAGGATCACCCAGCCGGTGCGGTCGCGAACGTCCGCTCGCCGGATGTTGCATACGACGTCATGCTCGGTGGAGAGCCGGTGCACGATCGGCTCGCGCACGAGGTCCTCCGGAAACGTGAGTCTCACGCGGATGCTGGCCACCGGATGCGCTCCTTCGACATGGGCGTGAATATACTCGGCGCATGCCTGATGGCCGGCTCAGCCGAATCTCGTCCGCGCTGCGGCGCGATCTCGATGCCGCGCGCGAGCGCGACCCCGCCGCGCGCAGCACCGCCGAGCTGGTGCTCACCTACCCCGGGCTGCACGCGGTGTGGATGCATCGGGCGGCCCACCGGCTCAACCTCCGCGGCCTGCACCTGCCCGCCCGCGTGGTGAGCCAGGTGTCGCGGCTCGTCACCGGCATCGAGATCCACCCCGGTGCAATCATCGGCCCGGGGTTCTTCATCGACCACGGCATGGGCGTGGTGATCGGCGAGACCACCGAGATCGGCGAGGACGTCACGGTGTACCAGGGCGTGACCCTCGGCGGCACCGGCAAGCACGGCGGCAAGCGCCACCCCACGCTGCGCGATGGCGTGATCGTGGGCGCGGGCGCAGCGGTGCTGGGTCCGCTGGAGATCGGCGAGGGGGCCAAGATCGGCGCGGGGTCCATCGTGGTGAAGGACGTCCCTGCGAACTCCACCGTGGTGGGTAACCCCGGCCAGCCGGTGGTGCTGGAGGGCCAGCGCGTGGACCCAGAGAAGATCCACCACCCGGACCTCGATCACACGCGCCTTCCCGACCCCGTCGCCGACGCCCTCGACTGCCTCATCCAGCGGGTGGAGGAGCTCGAGGCCGAGATCGCCGCACTGCGCGCCGGCGAGGAGCCGCCGCCGAAGGCCGACGACCCCGACTGCCGCGACCAGGTGAAGGAGGGCATCCGCGAGGCCCGCAGGGCGTCCGTGGACGCCGCCTAGGCAGCCCCCCGACCCCCCTCTGGGTGTCCGCCTCGGGCGCTACCTTTGCCCGGTGAGCACGGATCTCCTGGGAAGCCTCAACCCACCTCAGCGCGAGGCCGTGCTGCACGGTGACGGCCCCCTGCTGGTGCTGGCAGGCGCGGGCAGCGGCAAGACCCGCGTCATCACCCACCGCATCGCCCACCTGGTGCGCGAGCGCGGCGTGCCCGTGCGCGAGATCCTGGCCATCACCTTCACCAACAAGGCCGCCGGCGAGATGCGCGATCGCATCGCCGAGCTCATCGGGGACGGGGCGTCGGGGTTGTGGGCGTCCACCTTCCACTCGGCCTGCGCGCGCATGCTGCGCATCGAGCACGAGGCGGCGGGGTACGAGCGCACGTTCAGCATCTACGACGACGCCGACCAGCAGCGGCTCATGCGCGACATCCTCAAGGACGAGGGCATCGACCCCAAGCGGCTGACCCCGCGCGCGGTCCTCGGCCACATCTCGGCCGCCAAGAACGAGCTGCTGCACCCGCGCGACCTGGCCGATCGCGCCCCTGACGAGCCCGAGCAGGGCATCGCGCGGCTGTACCAGCGCTACCAGGACCGCCTCATCGCCAACCAGGCCGTGGACTTCGATGACCTTCTCATGGTCACGGTGGACATGTTGCGCCGCGACCAGGCGGTGCGCGAGCGCTGGCAGCGCCGGTTCCGCCACGTGCTGGTCGACGAGTACCAGGACACCAACCACGCGCAGTACTGGCTGGTGAGGATCCTCGCCGAGCCCGAGCGCAACGTGATGGTGGTGGGCGATGACGACCAGGGCATCTACTCATGGCGTGGTGCGGACATCCGCAACATCCTCGAGTTCAAGGCCGACTACCCCGAGGCCACGGTCATCCCGCTCGAGCAGAACTACCGGTCCACCTCCACCATCCTCGAGGCGGCCAACGCGGTGGTGCGCAACAACCGCGGCCGCCACGCCAAGCGGCTGTTCACCGACCGCGAGGGGGGAGAGCCCGTGGCGGTGGAGGTGTGCACCGACGAGCACGACGAGGCCCGCCTCGTGGTGCGCGAGATCGGCCGGGCAACGGCCGAGGGGCGCTCGCTCGACGAGATCGCGGTCTTCTACCGCACCCACGCGCAGAGCCGCGTGATCGAGGACCAGCTGGTGAGGTCGGGCATCACCTACCAGGTGCTGGGGGGCCCGCGTTTCTACGAGCGCGCCGAGGTGAAGGACCTCATGGCCTACCTGCGCGTGGTGGCCAACCCGGCCGACCGCGAGGCCTTCGCGCGCGCCGCCGGCAGCCCCAAGCGGGGCCTCGGGCCCGCTGCGCTGGCCAAGGTGGCCGAGGCCGCTGAGGCGCACGGCACCACCATGGACGTCGTGGCGCGCGAGCCCGACCTGGCGCCCCGCCTCAACGCCGTGCAGCGCGACGCCCTCGGCTCGCTGGGCGGCCTCATCGAGCGCCTGCGCGCCATGGACGCCTCGGGCGCCCCGCCCGAGCGCGTGATGGAACGCGCGATCGAGGACTCCGGCCTGCGGGATGCCCTTCTGGCCGACGGCCCGGCCGAGGCGGGGCTGGGGCGACTCGACAACCTGCAGGAGCTCCTGGGCGTGGCGGCCGAGTACGCCGCGCGCGCCGAGCAGCCCACGCTGTCGGGATTCCTCGAGGAGGTCGCGCTGGTGTCGGCCGTGGACGACGCCCGGGACGACGCGGGAACGGTCACCCTGATGACCGTCCACAACGCCAAGGGCCTCGAGTACGACGTGGTGATGGTCACGGGCCTCGAGGAGGGTCTTTTCCCGCACGTGCGCTCGATCGATGACCCCGACGGGCTCGAGGAGGAACGGCGCCTTTGCTACGTGGCTCTTACCCGGGCCCGCGAGCGGTTGGTCCTCTCCCATGCCGACAGCCGGTCGCTGCGGGGCAACCGCATGTACTCCATCCCCTCGCGGTTCATCGAGGAAATCCCCGACGATGCCCTGGGGCGGCCCGCGCGACGGGCCACGCCCACGGTGGAGGCGGGAAGCGCCATCGTGGCGCCCGACTTCGACATCGGCGACGCGGTGGTGCACGAGTCGTTCGGGGAGGGCGTCATCACGGCAGTGCAGCAGAAGGGCCGACTGATCCAGGTGCGATTTGACGACAAGGAGCGAGTGCTGATGGCCGACATGGCACCGATGCGAAAGGTGGCCGGATGAGCGCCACGGTGATCGACGGGCGCGACGGCGCCCGCAGGGTGCGCGAGCGGGTGGCCGAGGGCTGCGCGGCCTTCGAGAAGAAGCACGGGCGCAAGCCCGGTCTTGTGGGAATCCAGGTAGGCGACGACCCCGCCAGCGAGATCTACCAGCGCAACAAGGCGCAGCAGGCCGAGGAGGCCGGTATGACGGTGGAGCGCATCAAGCTGCCCGCCGGCACCACGCAGGCCGAGATGGACGCCCTGCTCGACCGCCTCGCCGCGGACGACACGGTGGACGGCATGCTGGTGCAGCTGCCGGTGCCCGAGCCCCTCGCAGAGCCCGCCATCGCGGCGCACATCGCGCCGTCGAAGGACGTCGATGGGTTCTCGCCCGTGAACATCGGGCACCTGGTGCGCGGCGAGCCCTGCCTGCGCCCGTGCACGCCGAGCGGCGTGATGTGGCTGCTCGACGACGCAGGGGTGAACCTCGAGGGGGCTAATGCGGTGGTGATCGGCCGGTCGGTGATCGTGGGCAAGCCGCAGGCGCTCATGCTGCTCGAGCGCAACGCCACGGTCACCATCACGCACTCGCGCACGCGCGACCTGGCGGCGGTGTGCCGCGAAGCCGACGTCATCGTGGCGGCCGTGGGCGTGGCCGAGATGGTGCGCGGCGACTGGGTCAAGCCCGGCACCACCGTGGTCGACGTGGGCATGAATCGCCTCGACGACCGCCTGTGCGGGGACGTCGCCTACGACGAGGTGGCCGAGGTCGCGGGGGCCATCACTCCCGTTCCCGGGGGCGTGGGACCCATGACAATCGCTTTCCTATTGGCGAACACCCTCCAATCCGCCGAGCGTCGGATGGGGGACGAACCTACGAGGGGAATCATCACGTGAAGATCGCGATCTTCGGCGGCACCGGCGACCTCGGTCGCGGTCTCGCCATCACGTTTGCCGCCGCGGGCCACGAGATCATCGTGGGCTCGCGCAGCCAGGAGCGCGCCGACCAGGCCGCAGACGGCCTGCGCGAGGCCTACCCGGAGGGCACGTTCATGCCCATGGAGAACGCCGAGGCCGCGGCCGCCGGCGAGCTTGCCGTGCTGTCGATCCCCTTCGAGGGCATCGAGGCAACCATGCCGGCGCTGGCGGAGCCGCTCGCCGGAAAGGTGCTCGTGAGCGTGGTCAACGCGCTCAAGTTCGGCAAGAGCGGGGCGATGGCGGTGCTCGATCTGCCGGCCGCCTCATGCGCCCACCAGATCCAGAACCTGGCCCCTGAGGCCAAGGTGGTCGTGGCCTACAACAACCTGCCGGCCGCGGCGCTGCAGGAGCGTCACCCCATCGAGGGCGACGTCCTGGTGTGCGGCAAGAGCAAGGATGCCCGCGAGGCCGTCATCGACCTCACCAAGGACATCCCGGGATGCCGGGGCCTCGATGCCGGCCCGCTGGCCAACGCGATCATCATCGAGGGGATGACGGCCATCATCATCAACCTCAACAAGCGCTACGGCGGGGAGGCCTCGATCAACGTCACCGGCCTCGAGAACGCGCCGGCGCGAGCGTAGTCGCTCCGCACGGCGTGGCCCGCCCGGCGGGCTCGGCTCAGGCGTGGTTCACGCGTAGCCGAGCTCGTCGAGGCGGTCCTCGTCGAGCCCCATGTGGTGGCCCAGCTCATGCAGCACGGTCACCCGCACCTGGTGGCGCAGCACCGCGGGGTCACGGAAGTGATCCACCATTGGGTGCATGTAGATCGTGATGCGCGGCGGTATGGCGCCCGAGGGGATCGTGCCGGTGGTGAGCGGATGCCCCTCGTACAGCCCGTAGAGCGATCGCCCCACGGCGTGATCCTCCACGATCAGCGCCACCTCGTCCAGGGCCGATGCGAACGGCTCCGGGATGTCCTGCACGGCCTCCTCCACGAGGGACTCGAAGGCATCCAGCTGCGAGATCAGATCCTGCACGTGTTGCACGGTATCGCCCCCCGACGCGCATGACCGTTCACTCGGTGCACGCGCAAGCACCGCGGGTACTGTCGCCCGCGTGAGAAGCACCCTCTCCCGCATCGCCGCGTTCCCCGCCACCAGGTGGGGCAAGTGGATCGTGCTCGGCATCTGGATCCTCATCCTCGTGGCGCTGTTCCCGCTGGCGTCGAAGTTCGAGTCGGCGCAGTCGAACGAGCCCTCGAGCTTCCTGCCGGGGGCCGCCGAGTCGGTCACCGTGCTCGACCTGCAGGAGAAGTTCCCCGGCGGTGACGTAACCCCCGCCGTGGCCGTGGCCCTGCGTGAGGGCGGGCTCACTGCCGCCGACCGCGCGGCGCTGGGCGCGGTGACCGCGAAGTTCAACAACCCGCTGGCCGACGGCGTGCAGCCGCCGGGCGTGGTGCCCGGCCCCGTGTCGGAGGACGGCACCGCCCAGCTGCTCATCGCCAACCTCAAGGTGGACGGCGACTCCGACCTGCTGCTTGACAACGTCACGAAGCTGCGCGACGACCTCGCGGCGGCGGCCCCGCCGGGCCTCGAGGTGAAGGTGACCGGGCCCGCGGGAATCTCGGCGGATGCCATTGAGGTGTTCGGCGCAATCAACACGAACCTGCTGCTGGCCGCGGCCGTGATCGTGTTCGTGCTGTTGCTCATCATCTACCGAAGCCCCATCTTCTGGTTCCTGCCGTTCATCGCACTGGCGATGGCGGAGATCACGGTGCGCGCCCTCGGCTACCTCATCGCCGACGCCGGCGTGGTGGTCAACGGCCAATCCGCGGGAATCCTGCTGGTGCTCGTGTTCGGCACGGGCACCGACTACGCGCTGCTGCTCACCGCGCGATATCGCGAGGAGCTCCGGCGCACCGCGGACAAGCACGAGGCCATGCGCACGGCTATCCTGCGCGCGGGCCCGGCCATCCTTGCGTCTGCAGGCACCGTGATCGCAGGCCTGCTGTGCCTCACGCTCGCGGAGGTCAACGGCACCGCCGGCCTCGGTCCCATCGCCGCGATGGGCGTGTTCGTGGCCATGCTGGTGATGCTCACGGCGCTGCCCGCGCTGCTGCTGCTGGGCGGGCGCGTGGCGTTCTGGCCGTTCATCCCGCGCCTCGGCACCACGGGCAGCAACGAGACCCGGGGGTGGTGGCGGCGCCTGGGCGAGAGGGTGGCCGTGCGCCCCCGCGCCACGTGGGTCACCACCACCGCGGTGCTGGCGCTGGGGTGCCTGGGCCTGCTGTCGTACAACGCCACCCTCACCTCGGCCGATGACTTCCGATCCGACGTGCAGTCCATCCAGGGCCAGCGACTCATCAACACGGCCTTCCCCGCCGGATCCTCGGCTCCCACCAACGTGATCGTGCCGCCCGGGGCCGACACGGCTGCGGTGGTGTCTGCAATGCGCGAGACGCCGGGCGTGAGCGCGGTGCGCGAGGTGGGCACGGGGACCCCCGGCACCCTCTACGACGTCACGCTGAAGGACTCCCCGTACAGCACCGAGGCATACGCCGACATCTCCGATCTGCGCATGCGCACCAAGGCCGCCGGGGGAGATGGCGTGCTGGTGGGCGGACCCACGGCAGTAGAGGCCGACCTCGACGCCGCATCCAGTCGCGACCTGCGCCTGCTGGTGCCGATCGTGCTGCTCGTGGTGCTCGGCATCCTCGCGCTCCTGCTGCGGGCGGTCGCCGCACCAGTCATCCTCATCGCCACGGTCATCCTGTCGTTCCTCGCGAGCCTCGGCATCGCGAGCCTGGTGTTCGACCTCGCGGGGTTCGCCGGCGAGAGCCCGGCCCTGCCCTTGTTCGGCTTCATATTCCTCGTGGCGCTGGGCGTGGACTACAACATCTTCCTCATGGCGCGCGTGCGCGAGGAGACCCTGCAGCACGGCACGCGCGAGGGGATGCTGCGCGGCCTCGCCGTGACGGGCGGAGTCATCACGTCGGCGGGAGTGGTCCTGGCCGGCACGTTCGCCGTGCTGGCGGTGTTGCCGCTGGTCAGCATCACCCAGATCGGGTTCCTCGTGGCCTTTGGCGTGCTGCTCGACACCCTGGTGGTGAGGTCGATTCTGGTGCCGGCGCTGGTGCTGGACATCGGCGATCGCACGTGGTGGCCGTCGGCGCTGTGGAAGCGCGCCCGGGGGCGCTCCCAGCCCTAGGGGAGGCGATGCTCCCAGCCGAGGCGCTCCGGGGTGACGTCGTGGCCATCCTGCAGCGCACGCACGCCGGACGGCCCCTCCACCAGCCGACCCACGACGCTCACGTGGGGCTCCAGCCCGGCCGATGGCGGCACGGCCGCGAGCAGCTGGTAGTCCTCGCCCCCGGTGGCGGCGAACAGCGCGGTGCCGGCCTCGCGGCTCCCCTCGCGGGTGCCCGTGGCCGAGCCGGCGGTGAGTACCTCGGCCACACCCGGTGCCACGGGCACCGCGGCGAGGTCGATCTCCGCAACCACACCCGATGCCCGCCCCACCCGGTCGGCGTCGAGGAGTAGCCCATCGGAGATGTCGATCATCGCCGTGGCGCCGGCCTTACCGAGGTGCAGGCCGTCGTCCACCATTGCATCTGGCCGCAGGTGGCTGGTCACGAGGTCGTCCCGATGCGCGAGGTCGGGTGCGAGCGTCGGGTCGCCCAGCAGCATGAGCCCGGCGGCCGACGCGCCGAGCGGACCCGTGACCACCAGCAGGTCGCCGGCCCTGCCGCCGGATCTCAGCACCGGCCGCACGCCCGCCGGTGTGCGCCCCATGATCGCCACCGAGAGCGTGAGGACGGGCGACGCCGACACGTCGCCCCCGGCGATGCTCAATCCGTGGCGCTCGGCAAGGGCCTCCATCGCCCCGTACATGGCGTCCACGTCGTCGCCGGAAAGGCCCTCGGGCACGCCGAGGCCCACCAAGGCCGCCACCGGCACCGCGCCCATGGCTGCCACGTCGGACAGGTTCACCGCCAGGGCCGTGTGGCCGATATCCGCGGGGGAGTGGGTGGCGCGGGTCACGTGCACGCCGTCCACCACCATGTCGAGCGAGAGCACGGTGCCGTCCTCCAGCACCGCGGCGTCGTCGCCGATGCCGACGCTCACTCCTCCCCGCACGCCCACCCGGGCGGCGATGCGCCGGATCAGCTCGAGCTCGCCGTCCATGTCCCGACGCTACCAGCCACCCCCTTCGGTGCTCGGCTACAGTCCTCCGCCGATGATCGACGAGGACACAGTGCGCCATGTGGCGCGCCTCGCCCGGCTGCGGCTGGGGCCCGAGGAGGAGAAGGCGATGCAGGAGGAGCTCTCGGGCATCCTCCAGCACATCGACGCGATCCGGTCCATGGACCTCGACGGCGTGCCCCCGACCACCCACGTGATCGCCCTCGAGAACGTGCTGCGTGCCGACGTGCCGCGCCCGAGCCTGCCGCGCGTGGAGGCCCTGCGCGAGGCCGACGACGTCGTGGATGATGCCTTCGGCGTTCCGAGGATGGACTGATGGCCCTGCGTGACCTCACCGCCGCCGAGCAGGTGGCCGCGCTGCAGGCGGGGGAGACCACCTCGCTCGAGTTGGTGGACGCCCACCTGCAGGCCGTGGACGCCGACCCGGTGGAGGCCTTCCTGGCGGTCGACGCGGAGGGCGCCCGGGCGCGGGCCCGTGAGATCGATGCCCTTCCCGAGCGCCCGCCGCTGGCCGGCGTGCCCATCGCCATCAAGGATGCCCTCTCCACCCGCGACATCGTCACCACATCCGGGTCGCGCATGCTCGAGGGCTTCCGCCCGGTGTATACCGCCACGTGCGTGCAGCGGCTTGAGGACGCCGGGGCCATCGTGCTGGGCAAGACCAACATGGACGAGTTCGCCATGGGGTCGAGCACCGAGAACTCCGCCTACAAGAACACCCTCAATCCCTGGGACCACCAGCGCGTGCCCGGCGGGTCGAGCGGCGGCTCTGCCGCCTCGGTGGCCGAGCGCCAGGTGCCGTGGTCGCTCGGTTCCGACACCGGGGGATCCATCCGGCAGCCCGCGGCGCTCTGCGGCATCGTCGGCATGAAGCCCACCTATGGCGCCATCTCGCGCTACGGCCTCATCGCCTTCGCATCATCGCTTGACCAGGTGGGCCCCTTCGCCCGAACGGTGGAGGACGCCGCCCTGCTGCTTCGCCACATGGTGGGCCGCGATCCCATGGACAGCACGTCGCTCGACTGGCCGGGTGAGATCACCCTGCCCACCGCCACCGACCTCGCAGGCCTTCGCGTGGGCGTGGTGGAGGAGCTCACGGAGGAGGGCGTGGAGCCCGGAGTGCGCGCCGCGCTGGACGCCTCGCTGAAGACCATGGAGGACCTCGGCGCCACGGTGGTGCCGGTGAGCCTGCCCAGCGCGCTGAGCGGCCTGGCCACCTACTACGTGCTGGCGCCCGCCGAGTGCTCGTCGAACCTCGCCCGGTTCGACGGCATCCGCTACGGCCACCCGGTGCCCGCCGACAACCTGCTCGACCAGTACGAGATGACCCGCGGCCAGCTGTTCGGACCGGAGGTTAAGCGCCGCATCATGCTCGGCACCTTCGCCCTGGCGTCGGGCTACTACGACCAGTACTACGGCCGTGCGCAGCGCGTGCGCACGCTGATCGTGCGCGAGTTCGACGCGGCATTCGAGGACGTGGACCTGCTGGCGTCGCCGACCTCACCCACGGCGGCGTTCCCGCTGGGCGACCGCACTGCGGATCCATATGCCATGTACCTCGCGGACGTCTGCACGATCCCCGTCAGCCTCGCGGGCCTGCCCGCCATCTCGATCCCGTGCGGCCTCGCCGACGGCCTGCCGGTGGGCCTGCAGCTTGCCGGGCCGGCATTCAGCGAGAACCGCCTGCTCGACGCCGCGTATGCCGTGGAGAAGGCCCTGGCCTTCGACACGCGTCCCCCGGGGCTGGCCACGTGAGCGAGTTCGAGCCGGTGATCGGCGTGGAGATCCACGTGCAGCTCTCCACCCACACCAAGATGTTCTGCGGGTGCGAGCTGTCGTTCGGCGATCCGCCCAACGTGCACACCTGCCCCGTGTGCCTGGCCCACCCCGGCGTGCTGCCGGTGGTGAACGAGGAGGCCGTGCGCCGCGCCCTGAAGATCGGCCTGGCGCTGGGCTGCGAGATCGCCCCCCGCTCCATCTTCCATCGCAAGAACTACTTCTACCCGGACCTCCCCAAGGCCTACCAGGTGAGCCAGTTCGACATCCCCATCTGCGGCCGGGGCGAGTTCGTGGCCGTCAGGGATGATGGGTCCGAGCTTCGCGTGGGCATCACGCGCGCGCACCTCGAGGAGGACGCCGCCAAGCTCACTCACCTGGGCGGACGACGCGCCGGCGCCGAGGATTCGGTGGTCGACTTCAACCGTGGCGGCACCCCGTTGGTGGAGATCGTCACCGAGCCCGACCTCAGGTCGGCATCAGACGCCGTCACCTTCCTGCGCCAGCTGCGTCAGGCGTTGCTGTTCCTCGGCGTGAGCGACTGCTCCATGGAGGAGGGCTCCATGCGCGCCGACGCCAACGTGTCCATCCGGCCGGTGGGCACGCACGCGTTCGGCACCAAGACCGAGCTCAAGAACATGAACTCCTTCCGCTTCCTCGAGCGGGGCATCGAGGCCGAGATCGCCCGGCAGGAGCAGATCCTGCGGGACGGCGGCCGGGTGTCGCAGGAGACCGTGCACTACGAGCCCGAGACCGGGCACATCACGTCGCTGCGCTCCAAGGAGGAGTCGCACGACTACCGGTACTTCCCCGAGCCCGATCTCGTGCCCGTGGCTCCGGATCCCGCGTGGGTGGACGACCTGCGCGCAGGCCTGCCCGAGCTGCCGCTGGCCGTGCGCCGGCGAATGGTGGAGGAGATGAGCCTCACGCCCGAGGACGCCGAGGTGATCACCGAGAGCCCAGAGCTTGTGGCCTACTTCATGGACGCCGCTGCGCTGGCCGACCCCAAGGCCTGCGCGAACTGGATCCGCGGCGAGCTGCGCGCCCAGCTGCGCGAAGCCGGCATCGAGCCGTGGGAGTCGAAGGTGACCCCGGCGCACATCGCCGCCCTGGTCGACCTGCTGGCGGCGGGCACCATCGCCGTGCCGGCCGCCAAGGAGGTGCTGGCGGGCATGATCGAGACCGGAGACCAGCCGGCAGCGGTGGTCGAGTCAAAGGGCCTGGGAGCGATGGACGGGTCGGAGCTGGCGGCGATCGTGGCCGAGCTGGTGGCCGCCAATCCGGACCAGGCCCAGCAGTTGCGCGACGGCAAGGACAAGGTGCTGGGCTTCTTCGTGGGCCAGGCGATGAAGAAGACGGGAGGCCGCGCCAACCCGCAGGCCGTCCAGACGCTCGTCCGGGCCGCTGTCCTGGGCGACTGACCGACCCCAGGGCCGGGGCACGATCGGCCCCGGGGCAATTCCTCCGGTCGCCGGGGCAGCGTGGGGAACCGGGGCTTCGCCCCGGAGCCATGGCGGCACTGGTCCTTCCTGCGGAAATGCCCCGGGGCCGATCGTGCCCCGGCGTGGGGTATGCTCCCGCGCCGTGACCCAGCACACCCTCTCCGTCCTCGTGGAGAACAAGCCGGGCGTGCTCTCGCGCGTCGCCGGGATGTTCACGCGACGTGGCTACAACATCGACTCGCTCGCGGTGAGCCCCACCGAGGATGAGCACCGCTCGCGCATGACCATCACCGTGGACGCCTCGCGCTTCCCCGTGGAGCAGATCACCAAGCAGCTCGACAAGCTCGTGAACGTGATCAAGGTGCGCGACCTCGACCCCGAGAACATGGTCGCTCGTGAACTCGGGCTGTTCAAGGTGACCACGGTGGGCACCTCGCGCAGCGACATCCTCGCCCTCGTGGACATCTTCAAGGGTGAGATCGTGGATGTGACGAGCGAGTCACTGATCATCCAGGCCACCGGCACCACCGCGGAGCTCGAGAACCTCGAGGAGCTCCTGCGGAACAACGGCCTTGTCGAGATGGTCCGCACCGGCGTCGTGGCACTCGGCCGCGGCGACAAGACCACCTAGCCGAAGAAAGACCAGATGAGCGACGAGCTGAAGATGATCTACGACGCCGACGCCGACCTCGGCGCGCTGGGCGGCAAGAGCGTCGCCATCATCGGCTACGGGAGCCAGGGCCACGCCCACGCGCTGAACCTCAAGGATTCCGGCGTGGACGTGGTGGTGGGCCTTCGCCCCGACTCGGCATCGGCCGCGAAGGCCACGGCCGACGGCCTCGAGGTGCTCTCGCCGTCGGCGGCCGCCAAGAACGGCGACCTCGTGATGATCCTGGTTCCCGACGAGATCATGGGCGACGTCTACGCCCAGGAGATCGCCGACGGCCTCGAGCCCGGCAACATGCTGCTCTTCGCCCACGGTTTCGCGATCCACTTCGGCACCGTCACCCCGCCCGAGGGCGTGGACGTCGCCATGGCCGCCCCCAAGGGCCCGGGTCACCTCGTGCGCCGCCAGTACACCGAGGGCAAGGGCGTACCCGGCCTGATGGCCGTCGAGGTGGACGCCACCGGCAACGCCGACGCCCTCGTGCGCGCCTACTGCAAGGGCATCGGCTGCACCCGCGCGGGCGTCATCCCCACCACCTTCCGCGATGAATGCGAGAGCGACCTCTTCGGCGAGCAGGTGGTGCTCTGCGGCGGGCTCACCGAGCTCGTGCGCGCGGGCTTCGACACCCTTACCGAGGCCGGCTATCCGCCCGAGCTGGCCTACTTCGAGTGCCTGCACGAGGTGAAGCTGATCGTCGACCTCATGTACGAAAAGGGCATCGCCGGCATGCGGTACTCCATCTCCAACACCGCGGAGTACGGCGACCTTACGCGCGGCACGCGCATCATCACCGACGACACCCGCGCCGAGATGCGCAAGATCCTCGCCGAGATCCAGAGCGGGGAGTTCGCCAACGAGTGGATCGCCGAGTACAAGGCGGGGCTGCCCAACTTCACCGCCACCGCGGAGGCCCAGTCCAACCACCCCATCGAGGTGACCGGCAAGAAGCTCCGCGGCATGATGGACTGGATCGACACCGAGTTCTGAGCCCGGGGGGCTGCCGCGCATGAATCACCGTCCTCGGATACTCGTCACCGAGAAGATCGCCGATGCCGGAATCGAGGTGCTCCGGGCGGTGGGCGACGTCGACCTGGAGCTGCAGTGGTCTGCCGACGAGCTGGCCGAGCGCATCGCGCCCTACGACGCCCTGGTGGTGCGCAGCGCCACCAGGGTGACGGCCGCCCTCATCGCCGCCGCGCCCGGCCTGAAGGTGGTGGGTCGCGCCGGCACGGGTGTCGACAACGTGGATGTGCCCGCGGCCACCGAGCGCGGAATCATCGTGGTGAACGCCGCGGGCTCCAACGCCGTCTCCGCGGCCGAGCACGCCATCGCCCTCATGCTCGCCCAGGCCCGCAACATCCCGCAGGCGCATTCCGCGCTGGTGGACGGCCGCTGGGAGCGCGCGAGGTTCGGCGGCATCGAGGTGACCGGCAAGACCCTCGGGGTCATCGGCTTCGGCAACATCGGCCAGCTCGTGGCCGAGCGCGCGATGGGCCTCGGCATGCGGGTGGTGGCCTACGACCCCTTCGTGGCCGACGCCCGTTACCGCGAGATGGGCGTGGAGAAGGCCGAGTCGCTTGACGGGCTCTATCCCGAGTGCGACTTCATCACCCTGCACGTGGCGTCCACGCCCGAGACCCGCGGCTTCATCAACGCGGATGCCCTGGGAAAGATGCGCGACGGCGTGCGCATCATCAACGACGCCCGCGGCGATCTCATCGTCGAGGCCGATCTGGTCGCCGCGATCGAGAGCGGCAAGGTCGCGGGCGCCGCGATCGACGTGTTCCCCGAGGAGCCCGCCACCGCGAGCCCGTACTTCGGCGTGGACGGCATCATCGTCACCCCGCACCTGGGCGCATCCACCGGCGAGGCGCAGGAGCGCGCGGGCGTGGCATGCGCCGAGCAGGTGGCCGCCGCGCTCACCGGTGGCATGGTGACCAGCGCCGTCAACATCCCGGTGGTATCGGCCGAGACCATGGCCACAGTAGGCCCCTTCCTCCCCCTGGCCGGCCACCTCGGCCGCCTTGCCGCGGGCATCGCGGGCGGCATCACCGACTCCATCGAGGTCATCTGCGAGGGCGAGATCGCCGAGCACGACACCCGGCTGCTCGTCACCGCGGTGCTCGCCGGCGCGCTCACCGGCCACACGGTGGAGAGCGTGAACATGGTGAACGCCGCCGACCGTGCCCGCGAGCGCGGCATCGAGTGGAGCGATTCAGCCACGTCGGTCTCGCGCGACTACACGAGCCGCCTCAAGGTGCAGATCGGCGACGTCTCGGTGGCCGGCACCACCGTGGGCAGCACCTCGCGCCCGCGCCTGGTCGAGGTTCTGGGCCAATCGATCGAGCTCGAGCTCGCCGATCACGTGGGAATCCTCCGCTACGCCGACAAGCCGGGCAAGATCGGCACCGTCGGCACGGTGATCGCCGGCCAGGGCATCAACATCGCGTCCATGGCCGTGGGCCGCTCGCTCGAGGGTCAGGCCACCATGGGCGTCACGGTGGACACCCCGGTGCCGCCCGAGACCCAGGCCGCCATCGCCGACGGCGCCGACGCAGAGGTGTGGTTCGTCGAACTCGACGTGTAGTGCGCCTGCTGTTGCCGAGATCGACGAGTGCGCTAGTCTGCCGGGCGATGTGCGTCACCGCGAACACCAACCTCCTGGCCGGTCGCGGCACGCTGGGCGCCCTTCTGCTCCTTCCCCGCTAGGGGAAGCGCTTCGACACCCACGCCCGGATGCGCCGGGCACAGGATCAGTCCACACGAGCCAGGAGGAGGCCCCCGTGCCGGCCGACGACGCCAGCCGAGATGACGCCAAGCGCGTCACGTTCTTCGATACGACCCTTCGCGATGGGGAGCAGTCGCCGCGCATTCACCTGAACCTGCGGGAGAAGGTGGAGATCGCCCAGCAGCTCGCGCGCCTCGGGGCGGACGTGATCGAGGCCGGCTTCCCGATCTCGTCGCCGGGCGACCTGGAGGGCGTGCAGGCTGTGGCCCGTGAGGTGGAGGGCCCGACGATCGCCGGCCTGGCCCGCGCGAACGAGAAGGACATCGCCGTGGCGTGGGAGGGCGTGCGCGACGCAGGGAAGCCGCGCATCCATACCTTCATCGCCACGTCCGACATCCACATGGCGCACAAGCTGCGCATGGATCGCCCCCAGGTGCTGGCCACCGCCATCGACGCCGTGAAGCTCGCCGTGAGCCTGAGCCCCGACGTGGAGTTCTCGTGCGAGGACGCCACGCGGTCCGACCCGGCGTTCGTGGCCGAGGTGATCGGCGCGGCCATCGTAGAGGGCGCGGGGACCATCAACATCCCGGACACCGTGGGTTACACGATGCCCACGGAGTTCCAGCGGTTGCTCATTGAGCTCTATGAGCGCGTGCCGTCGCTGGAGGACGTGACGCTGTCGGTGCACTGCCACAATGACCTGGGCCTGGCCGTGGCCAACTCGCTGGCCGGCCTCGAGGTGGGGGCGCGGCAGGTGGAGGTGTGCGTCAACGGCATCGGCGAGCGCGCGGGCAACGCCAGCCTCGAGGAGATGGCGATGATCCTGCGCACGCGCGCCGAGGACCTCGGCGGGCTGTGGTCGGGAATCCACACCACCGAGATCACCAAGGCCAGCCGCATGGTGAGCCGGCTCACCGGGTATGAGATCCAGCCCAACAAGGCGATCGTGGGCCGCAACGCATTCGCGCACGAGGCGGGAATCCACCAGCACGGCGTGCTCGCCAACCCGCTCACCTACGAGATCATGGATGCCCAGAGCGTGGGGCTGATGCAGAGCGAGCTGGTGCTGGGCAAGCACTCCGGCCGCCACGCGCTGCGCCAGGCACTCACCGACCTGGGCTACGAGCTCGACAAGGACGCCCTCAACGAGGCCTTCCGCCGGTTCAAGGCGGTGGCCGACCGCAAGGGCGAGCTCACCGCCATGGACCTCGAGGCGCTGATGGAGGACGAAATGCGCGTTGACCACGAGCACCAGCTGGAGCTGCGCGACATCTCGTTCAGCGGGGCATCGGGCGACAAGGCGCGCGCGCAGGTGACCGTGCGCAGCACCGACGGCACGGAGTTCTCGGGCGAGGCCGAGGGCGATGGCCCCGTAGCCGCGCTGATCGGCGCGATCGACGCCGCCGTGGGCTCGGCGGGCACGCTGCTGGAGTACTCGGTGTCGGCGGTGACCGACGGCCCCGACGCCCTGGGCGAGGCCCGCGTGCTGTGCGAGCTGAACGGCAGGCAGTTCACCGGCCAGGGGGTGTCCCCCGACGTGCTGGAGGCCAGCGCCATCGCCTACCTGCGCGCGGTGACCGCCAGCAGGAATGCCGACACTACCGAGAGGATGGCCGAGAGCGGCGTGTAGCCGCGCGGCCGGGAACGACAGAGAGGACCAAGGCAGTGGGCAAGACCCTGTTCCGGAAGGTGTGGGACCTCCATGAGGTCGTTCCCGAGAGCCCCGACGGCCCGGCGATCCTCTACATTGACCTGCACCTCGTGCACGAGGTCACCTCGCCGCAGGCGTTCGACGGCCTGCGCATGGCCGGCCGCGCCGTGCGCCGCCCCGACCGCACCCTCGCCACCGTTGACCACAACGTGCCCACCGTGGGCCGCGAGCTGGGCATCGAGGACGAGCTCTCGCGCCTGCAGGTGGAGGCGCTCGAGAAGAACGCCGCCGAATTCGGCATCCCGCTCTTCTCGCTCACCAGCCCCCGCCAAGGCATCGTGCACGTGATCGGCCCGGAGCTTGGGTTCACCCAGCCCGGCATGACGATCGTGTGCGGTGACAGCCACACCTCGACGCACGGCGCCTTCGGCGCGCTGGCCTTCGGCATCGGCACCAGCGAGGTAGAGCACGTGCTGGCCACCCAGACGCTGCCGCAGGGCATGCCGCGCACCATGCGCATCAACTTCGAGGGCGAGCTTCCCCGGGGCGTGGTGGCCAAGGACCTCATCCTCGGCGCCATCGGCCAGATGGGCGTCGCGGGGGCGCAGGGCCACGTGGTGGAGTACGCCGGGCCGGCGATCCGCGGCCTCACCATGGAGGGCCGCATGACCGTGTGCAACATGTCCATCGAGGGCGGCGCGCGCGCCGGAATGGTGGCGCCCGACGACACCACGTTCGCCTACGTGGAGGGCCGTATGGCCGCGCCGGACGACTTCGCCGCGGCAGTGGGGCGCTGGCGCGACCTGCCGAGCGACCCCGACGCGGAGTTCGACCGCGAGATGGACGTGGATGTTCCGTCGCTGGCCCCGCAGGTGACGTGGGGCACCACCCCCGGCATGGTGGCGCCCATCACTGGCCGCGTTCCCACGCCCGGGCAGTACGACGACCTCACCGACCAGGAGGCCGTGCGCAGGTCGCTCGAGTACATGGGCCTGCAGGGGGGCGAGGCGATGGAGGACATCGCCATCGACACGGTGTTCCTGGGCTCGTGCACCAACGGTCGAATCGAGGACCTTCGCGCCGCCGCCGAGGTGGTGCGGGGCCACACGGTGAAGGACGGCATGCGCGCCATGGTGGTGCCGGGCTCGATGGCCGTCAAGGCCCAGGCCGAGGAAGAGGGCCTGGACGAGGTGTTCCGCACGGCAGGGTTCGAGTGGCGCGACGCCGGCTGCTCGATGTGCCTGGGGATGAACCCCGACATCCTCGAGCCGGGCGAGCGCTGCGCCAGCACCAGCAACCGCAACTTCGAGGGACGCCAGGGCAAGGGTGGCCGCACCCACCTGGTGAGCCCCGCCATGGCCGCCGCCGCGGCCATCACCGGGCACCTCGTGGACGTCCGCACCTTCGACGTCGCCCTCGCGGGCGCATAGGGGAGGCCGAAATGAAGCCCCTCACCATCGTCACGTCGAAGGTGGCCCCGCTCGACCGGGCCGACGTCGACACCGACCAGATCATCCCGAAGCAGTTCCTCAAGCGCGTCGAGCGCACGGGGTTCGGCGAGTTCCTGTTCTTCGACTGGAAGGACGAGGACTTCTACATCCTCGACCGCCCCGAGTACGAGGGCGCCCGCATCCTCGTGGCCGGCCGCAACTTCGGCTGCGGGTCCTCGCGCGAGCACGCCCCGTGGGCGATCCAGGACTACGGCTTCGACGTCGTGATCGCGCCGTCGTTCGCCGACATCTTCCGCACCAACTGCACGAAGATCGGCATGCTGCCCGTCATCCTTCCCGGGGATGACGTGCGCACCATCATGCAGGAGGCCATCGACCAGCCCGGCACCGAGATGACCGTCGACCTCGAGGAGTGCGTGGTGGCCTTCCCCGATGGCCGCGCCGTGGAGTTCCACATCGAGGACAGCGTGCGCGACCGCCTGCTGAACGGCTGGGACGACATCGGCCTCACCATGCTGAAGGACGCCGACATCGCCGCCTACGAGGCCTCGCGCGAGCGCCAGGGCCCGGTCACCACCGTCCTGCTTTGAACCACGTCCGAGACGAACGAAGGAACCGCAATGCGTGAGGTCAAGGTCATACTGCTGCCCGGTGACGGCATCGGGCCCGAGGTCATCGGCGAGGCGCGCCGCCTCGTGGACCACGTTGCGCACCTCGACGAGATGCAGGTGGACTGGGACTCCCACGCGGTGGGTGGCTGCGCCATCGACACCCACGGCAAGCCCCTGCCCGATGGCGTGATGGAGGAGTGCCAGGCGGCCGACGCCGTGCTGCTGGGCGCGGTGGGCGGGCCCAAGTGGGACACCACCAACCCCGACGACCCGCGCCCCGAGCAGGCGCTCCTGGCGCTGCGCGCCGGCCTGGGCTTGTTCGCGAACCTGCGGCCGGTCAAGCCCATCCCGTCGCTGTACGAGAGCAGCCCGCTGCGCACGGAGCGCATCGAGGGCACCGACTTGCTGGTGGTGCGCGAGCTCACCGGCGGCATCTACTTCGGCACGAGCGGCCGGGAGGGCGACAGCGCCTACGACACGTGCACGTACAGCCGCGCCGAGGTGCGCCGCGTAGCCGAGGTGGCGTTCGAGTCGGCCCTGGCCCGCCGCGGCAAGGTGACCTCGGTCGACAAGGCCAACGTGCTCGAGAGCTCGCGGCTGTGGCGCGAAGAGGTGATGCGCGTGGCCGAGGAGCATCCCGACGTTGAGCTGGAGCACATGCTGGTGGACAATGCCGCCATGCAGCTGGTCAGCCGCCCGGCCGACTTCGACGTGATCGTCACCGAGAATATGTTCGGCGACATCCTCTCGGACGAGGCCGCGATGATCAGCGGCTCCATCGGCCTGCTGCCCTCGGCGAGCCTCGGCGGTCACGGCCCGGGCTTGTACGAGCCCGTGCACGGGTCGGCCCCGGACATCGCTGACCAGGGCATCGCAAACCCCATCGCCACCTGCCTTTCCGCCGCGATGATGCTGCGGTACTCGCTGGACGCCCCCAGGGGCGCGGGCGCCATCGAGACCGCCGTGGACCAGGTGCTCTCGCTGGGCCACAGCACGCGCGACCTGGGCGGCGGGTGCTCCACCCACGAGATGGGCGAACTGCTGATCTCCGCGGCGGGGTAGACTCCAGCTGATACGCGGGCAGCCGAGCCCGGGTCAACCACACGACGAAGGGCCGTCGCAGTATGGAAGCCGACAAGATCTGGATGAACGGGTCGCTCGTGGACTGGGCAGATGCCACCGTCCACGTGCTCACGCATGCCCTTCATTACGGCACGTCGGTGTTCGAGGGCATTCGCGCCTACGAGACCGGGGACGGCCCCGCGGTGTTCCGGCTCGACCAGCACCTCCTGCGCCTCGAGCGCTCGGCGGCGCAGTACTACATGCCCCTGCCGTTCTCGCACGAGGAGCTGCGCACCGCGGTGCACCAGGTGATCGCAGCGAATGGCCTGCACGAGGCCTACATCCGGCCCATTGCCATGCGCGGGTACGGAGTGATGGGGCTCAACCCCGTCGAGGCTCCCGTCGACATCGCCATCGCCGCCTGGGTGTGGGGCGCCTACCTGGGCGAGGACGGCATGAAGCACGGCATCAAGGCCAAGATCTCGAGCTGGCGGCGCATCGGCAACAACACCATCCCCGCCACGGCCAAGGCCGGCGGGCAGTACCTCAACTCGATCCTCGCCAAGATGGAGACCCAGCACGCGGGCTACCAGGAGGCCATCCTGCTCAACGAGCTCGGCATGGTGACCGACGGCTCGGGCGAGAACATCTTCATCGTGAAGGACGGAGTCATCAGCACGCCGCCCATCTCGGCATCCATTCTCGAGGGCATCACGCGCAACTCGATCATGGAGATCGCGCGCGCCGAGGGCTACGAGGTGGTGGAGCGCGACCTCGCGCGCGCCGAGCTGTACCAGGCGGATGAGGTGTTCGTCACCGGCACCGCGGCCGAGGTATGCCCGGTGCGGTCGGTGGACGACCACCTCGTCGGCGAGCCCGGCCCCGTCACCTTGCGGCTGCAGCACGTGTTCCACGAGGTGGTGCATGGCCGTGACGCCCGGTGGGTGCACTGGCTCGAGCACGTGACAGCGGCGACGCCGGCGGGCTGATGGAACGCATCCTCCTTTATGACACCACGCTGCGCGACGGCATGCAGCGGGAGGGCATGAGCCTCTCGGTGGGGGAGCAGCTGCAGGTGGCCCTGCGGCTCGCCGACGTCGGCTTCGACGTGGTGGAGGCGGGTTTCCCGTCGTCCAACCCCAAGGACAGCCAGCTCTTCGACCTGCTCGCGTGCGAGGACCTCGGCGACGCCCGCATCGCGGCGTTCGGCATGACGCGCCGGCGCAACACCCCGCCCGACCAAGACCCGGGTTTGCGCATCATGGTGGAGTGCTTCGCGCCGGTGTCCACGATCGTGGGCAAGACCTGGGACCTGCACCTGCAGAAGGTCACCAAGGTGTCGCGCGAGGAGAACCTCGCGATGATCGGCGAGTCAGTGGCGTTCCTGCTGTCAGAGGGCAAGGACGTCTTCTACGACGCCGAGCACTTCTTTGACGCCTACCGCGAGCACCCCGGCTACGCCATCGAGTGCCTGAAGGCCGCGCACGCCAACGGCGCGTCGTGGCTCGTGCTGTGCGACACCAACGGCGCAACGCTGCCCACGGACGTCGAGCGCATCTCGGGTGAGGTGGTGGCCGCGCTGCCGGACGCCCGCATCGGCATCCACACCCACAACGACGCCGAGTGCGCCGTGGCCAACTCGCTCGCGGCCGTCACGCAGGGCGCCCGGCAGGTGCAGGGCACCATCAACGGCTGGGGCGAGCGCTGCGGCAACGCAAACCTGATCTCCATCGCGCCGTCGCTCGCGCTCAAGATGGGCTTCGACGTACTGAGGCCCGGCGGCCTCGAGGAGCTCACGCGGCTGTCGCACTGGGCCGCCGAGACCGCCAACATGCCGCCCGATGCCTGGGCCCCGTACGTGGGCGCCAACGCCTTCGCGCACAAGGGGGGAATGCACGTGGCCGGAATGGTGTCGGACCCGCGCACGTTCGAGCACCTCGACCCCGCGCTGGTGGGCAACGAGCGCGGCATGAAGGTGAGCGAGCTCTCGGGCCGCCACGTGGTGCTCGAGAGGGCCCGCGAGGCGGGAATCGACGTCGAGGCCGATCCCGACCTGGCTCCGCGCATCCTGGCGCGCATTAAGGAGCTCGAGCATGAGGGCTACCACTTCGAGGTGGCCGACGCGTCATTCACGATCCTGCTCGAGCGCGAGGCCGGGGTGCATGAGCCGGTGTTCGTGCTCGAGTCATTCCGGGTCATCACAGAGCGCGACGAGACCAGCCGGGTGATGACCGAGGCCACCGTTCGCCTGCACCACGACGGCGCGCGCCTCGTGGCCACCGCCGAGGGCAATGGCCCGGTGAACGCGCTCGACAGGGCACTGCGCCAGGCGCTGGCCGGTCGCGTGCCGGGCCTCGAGCAGATCTCGCTTGTCAACTTCAAGGTGCGCATCCTCGACGAGGGCCATGGCACCGACGCCACGACGCGCGTGCTCATCGACTCCACCGACGGCACGTCCACCTGGTCGACCATGGGTGTCAACCAGAACGTCATCGCCGCCTCGTGGGACGCCTTGGTGGACAGCCTCGACTACGGCGTGCGACGCGCCGCCGTGCCGAGCACCGCCGGGGCGCGGGAGGCGTGAGCCCGGATGACATGATCCCCCTCGCGCGGCCCGTGATCGGCGATCGCGAGCGCGAGTTGGTGGATGATGTGCTGCGCTCGCGCCAGTTGTCACTGGGGCCCGCCGTCACGCGGTTCGAGCGCATGTGGGCCGATCGCATCGGCACCAGGCATGCCGTCGCGTGCTCGTCGGGCACCGCGGGCCTGCACTGCTGCCTGCACGCGCTCGGCGTGGGGCCCGGGGACGAGGTCATCACCTCGTCGTTCTCATTCGTGGCGTCCGCCAACGTCATCCTCTACACGGGCGCCACGCCGGTGTTCGCCGAGGTCGATCCGCTCACGTTCAACATGGACCCCGCGGCGGTGGAGGCGGCCATCACGCCGCGCACCAAGGCGATACTCATCGTGGACATCTTCGGCCACCCGGCCGACGTGCCCGCGCTCGTGGAGATCGCCAATCGCCACGGGCTGGGAATCGTGGAGGACGCCTGCCAGAGCATCGACGGCGACCTCAACGGCCGCAAGCTGGGCACGTTCGGGCACCCGGCGGTGTTCGGCTTCTACGCCAACAAGCAGCTCACCACCGCCGAGGGTGGGGTGGTGCTCACCGACGACGACGACCTCTACACGCTGCTGAAGAGCCTCACCAACCAGGGGCGCTCAGACGACGGCGCGTGGCTGGTGCACTCGCGATTGGGGTTCAACTACCGGCTGTCCGACGTGCACGCCGCCATCGGCGTGGCCCAGCTGGAGCGCCTCGACTGGATGCAGGACGTCCGGGCGCAGGTCGCCGGCATGTACCAGGACCGCGTGCAGCACATCGAGGGTGTCACGCCCATGTACGAGGGCTCGCAGCGGCGCTCGTGGTTCGTGTACGCGCCAAGGCTGGACGCCGACCTCGACCGCGACGCCATCATCGGCCGCCTCGAGGCCGAGGGGGTATCGGCCAAGCCCTACCTGCCGTGCATCCACCTGCAGCCGTACTACCGCGAGGCCCACGGCCACGGGCCGGGCGAGCTGCCCATCACCGAGTCCATCAGCGCATCCACCATCGCGCTGCCGTTCTTCTGCGAGATGACCGAGGAGCAGGTCGACCGGGTGTGCGGCGCCCTCGACCGGGCCATCCAGGCCGAGAGGGCCAGTGCGGCAGGCGCCGTGGGGGCGGGGGCGGCATGAGCGACGACGCGTCGAGGCTCTGGGGCGGCCGGTTCGAGGGCTCGCCCGCCGAGGCCTTTGACGCCCTGAACGCGTCGCTTTCGGTGGACCAGCGCCTGTGGCAGGAGGACATCCGGGGATCCCGCGCACACGCGCGCATGCTGGGCGCCCAGGGGATCATCCCGGCCGATGACGCCGCGGCCATCGACGCCGGGCTTGCCCACGTGGAGAGCGAGTTCGCCGCGGGCACGTTCGCCTTTCAGCCCGGGGATGAGGACATCCACACCGCCGTGGAGCGCAGGCTCACCGAGCTCGCCGGTGATGCCGGCCGGCGCCTGCACACCGGGCGCAGCCGCAACGACCAAGTGATCACCGACACCCTGCTGTGGCTCAGGGGCCGCTGCGAGGCCCAGGCCGCGGCGCTGAAGGCGCTGGCCCGGGCGCTCATCGCGCAGGCGCGGGCCGGCATGGACGTCCTGATGCCCGGCTACACGCACCTCCAGAGGGCGCAGCCCGTGCGGCTGGCGCACCACCTGCTGGCGTACGCCTGGATGATCGACCGCGACCACCGGCGGCTGATGTTCGCCATGGAGTCGGCGGGGGAGAGCCCTCTTGGCAGCGGCGCGCTCGCGGGCAGCGGCTTCGACATCGACCGGCAGGCCACGGCCGATGAGCTCGGGTTCACCGGCATCACGCCGAACAGCATGGATGCCGTGAGCAACCGTGACGCCCTCGTCGACTACCTGGCCTTCGCCGCGCAGATGGGCGTGCATCTGTCGCGCCTCGGCGCCGAGTTCGTGTGGTGGTCGTCGGAGGAGGCCGGGTTCGTGGAGGTGGACGACGCCTACGCGTCCGGCTCGTCGATGCTGCCCCAGAAGAAGAACCCCGACGCCGCCGAGCTCGCGCGCGCCAAGGCCGCGCGGCTCACGGCCGACCTCAGCGGGCTGCTCGGCGCGCTCTCGGGCCTGCCCCTGGCGTATAACAAGGACCTCCAGGACGACAAGCACTACCTGTTCGATGCCGCGGACACCATCGACCTGCTGCTGCCGGCGATCACGGGCATGGTTGCCACGGCGCGTTTTGACGCCGATGCCATGGCGGCCGCGGCTGATGAGGGGTTCCTGGCTGCCACCGACCTTGCCGACGCCCTGGTGCGCCAGGGGTGGCCCTTCCGCAAGGCCCATGAGGCCGTCGGGGCGCTGGTGAGGGCCTGTGCCGATCGGGGCGTGGGGCTTGCCGATGCCACGCCGGACGACCTCGCCGCGTCGGGTCTGCAGGGCGTGGAGCTACCGCAGCTCACCGCCGAGGCGTCAGCGGAGGGCAAGGACGTGCCTGGCGGCACCGCCCGCGCCCGGGTGGTCGAGCAGCTCACGCGGATCGAGCAGCGGGTGGAGGCCTGGTGACCCGCCGCGCCCGGGCCGTTGGCCGGGCGTTCTTCGACCGCCCGCCCGAGGTGGTGGCCGAGCAGGTCATCGGGTGCGAGCTGTCCTATGGCGGCGCGGGCGGCGTGATCGTGGAGGCCGAGGCCTACGGCCAGCGCGATCCGGCCTCGCACTCCTACAGGGGCGAGACCGGGCGGTGCCGGTCGATGTTCGGCCCCCCGGGCACGGTGTACGTGTACCTCATCCACGGCATCCACTGGTGCCTGAACCTGGTCACCGAGCAGCCGGGCACGGGCGCCGCGGTGCTCATCCGCGCCATCGAGCCCACGCATGGGATCGATTCCATGCGCGACCGGCGCGGCATCGACGACGACCGCCTGCTCTGCGCCGGCCCTGGTCGGCTCACGCAGGCCCTGGGCATCACCGGCGACCTCGATGGCCTTTCGCTGGTCGAGGCCGGCCTGCACGTGGGCCGCAGGCGCCATGAGCCCGAGGTGGCATCCGCCCCGCGCATCGGCATCTCGCAGGCAACCGAGCTGCAGTGGCGTATGGTGGATTGCGATTCGCGTTACCTCTCCCGACCGATTCCCAGGAGCATCAACGCATGAGGACGACCCCCGCATCAGGACGATCTTCGGATGAGGAGGGCCGTATGCCGGGGGTCCGCGAATGAGCACCCACGGCCTCCTGGCGCGCGCCGTGGACGTGCAGCCGCCCGGGGATCTCGTGGACCGCCTCGCGCAGGGCGCGCCCCTGCGCGTGAAGCTGGGGGTCGACCCCACGG